>UMLO01045300.1_pt1 | contig 76362 bp, 50 predicted proteins | sample 1966551 | NCBI WGS metagenome assembly UMLO01 (sample SAMEA4836201, study PRJEB28245) | human gut metagenome | biome: gut microbiome; material: fecal sample | place: Denmark | collected 2008
TGAACCGTGCCTCGGCGACGTTATCGGGAGGTGAGAGCCAGCGTATCCGTTTGGCGACCCAGATCGGCAGCCAGCTGGTCAATGTGCTTTATATCCTGGATGAGCCGAGTATCGGGTTGCACCAACGGGATAACGTCCGTCTGATCAACTCGTTGAAGGAATTGCGCGATACGGGTAACTCTGTTGTCGTGGTCGAGCATGACAAGGACATGATGTTGAATGCGGACTATGTGGTCGATATGGGACCGAAGGCCGGCCGTCTGGGAGGAGAAGTGGTTTTTGCCGGAACTCCCGAAGAGATGTTGAAAGCCGACACGCTTACTTCGGCCTATCTGAATGGGAAGACGGAAATTGCCGTTCCGAAAGAGCGGCGGAAAGGGAACGGACAGTTCATCACGATAAAAGGGGCGAGCGGGAATAATCTGCGGAATGTGGATGTGGCATTCCCGTTGGGCACGTTGATCTGTGTCACGGGTGTGTCCGGCAGCGGAAAGTCTTCTTTGATCAACCGGACCTTGCAACCGATTCTCAGCCAGCATTTCTATCGTTCCTTGGAAGATCCGTTGCCTTACAAGTCGATAGAAGGGATAGACAATGTCGATAAGATAGTCAATGTAGACCAGTCACCGATCGGGCGTTCGCCGAGAAGCAATCCGGCTACTTATACCGGAGTCTTTTCGGATATCCGTAACCTGTTTGTGGATCTGCCTGAATCGAAAGTGCGCGGTTACAAACCCGGACGTTTTTCGTTCAATGTCTCCGGCGGACGTTGCGAGACGTGCAAGGGGAACGGATACAAGACGATTGAGATGAATTTCCTGCCGGATGTATTGGTCCCCTGTGAAGAATGTCATGGCAAGCGGTACAACCGGGAAACGTTGGAAGTCCGCTTTCGCGGGAAATCCATTGCGGACGTTTTGGATATGACAATCAACATGGCGGTGGAGTTTTTCGAGAATATCCCGTCGATCCTGTCGAAAGTGAAAGTCTTACAGGATGTCGGCCTGGGTTATATCAAGTTGGGGCAACCCTCTACGACTCTTTCCGGGGGGGAGAGCCAGCGTGTCAAACTGGCGACCGAACTGGCAAAGAAGGATACGGGCAAGACGCTTTATGTATTGGACGAGCCGACGACAGGTCTTCATTTCGAAGATATACGGGTTTTGCTGGGTGTCCTGAACAAGCTGGTGGATAAGGGAAATACGATCATCGTCATCGAACACAACCTCGATGTCATCAAATGTGCCGACTATCTGATCGATATGGGCCCCGAAGGCGGACGTAACGGTGGGCAGATCCTTTTCACCGGAACTCCCGAAGAAATGGTAAAAGCGAAAACAAAGAGCTATACGGCTCCATTTTTGAAAGACGAATTAAAAAAGCGATAAGAAATGAAGAATCCTATTCAGATGATTAAACAATGCGTGGAGAAGGAAGAACCTTACTTCTTGCTGCGCGGACAGGATTTATGTGCGTTGAAGGCCATTGAAACCTATTATGAGGAGGTGAAGAAGCATGTGAAAGATCCTTACTTTATTGAAGAGATAGAAGAGATAATGAAAGATTTCCGGGCTTTCCGGGAAGAACAGGAAACCCATATACCGGATTAAAAGATGGCGGACGACAGTTACAAAACCATAAAGCAGGTAGCCGAAGGGTACTATACGGAGAAGCGCAGCCGCTTTATCTCGTATGCGATCCCCGTGCGTACGGTGGAAGAGGTGAAAGAGCAACTGGACAAATACCGTAAACAGTATTACGACGCCCGCCACGTCTGCTGGGCCTATATGTTAGGACCCGAACGCCTCACTTTCCGTGCGAACGATGACGGTGAACCCTCGTCTACTGCGGGAAAACCGATCCTGGGACAGATCAACTCGAACGGACTGACGGATATCCTGATCGTCGTGGTCCGCTATTTCGGCGGAATCGAATTGGGAACGAGCGGCTTGATTGTCGCTTACCGGACAGCCGCCGCCGAAGCGATAGCTGCTGCCGAGATAGAAGAGCGTACTGTTGATGAGGATATCACCATTGCATTCGAATATCCTTATCTGAACGGAATCATGCGCATTGTCAAGGAAGAGAATCCGGTGATCGTCTCTCAAAAATTTGAAATGGATTGCGAAATGACACTTCGCATTCGCAAAGGAGAGGTTGAACGTCTGAAAGCGCGTTTATTGAAGGTGGAAAGTGCCTGTATTCCCAAAAACGAATTATGATTTCTGTGCTCACCATAGTGTTTAATTTAATTTTAACTGGTATATTTGTCGTGTGGGTTGAAAAACTGACCCGCAGCACTTACGAACTGGAGTCTGCAGGCAGGTAGGCTGATAGTTGTTAGGAAGAACTCAAAGGGATGCGGTCTGCGGATCGTTCCCTGTAAATATTTAATATCTATGGATAGAACCATTAACGTTATCCTTAAGCCGTTGCGTCGTTTCGCTATGCAGAAACCGAACGCGAGTATCTTATTGTTCATGGCTACGATTCTTGCCATGCTATTCGCCAATTCCCCCTGGGCAGAGTCTTATCACAACATCCTGTCTCATCCGATCGATTTGAAGATAGGCAATTTCACTCCGTTTATGCATCATGGCGAAGCGATGCCGATGTTGGCCTTTGTGAATGATGCTTTGATGGCGGTTTTCTTTTTTGTGATCGGATTGGAGATCAAACAGGAGATTCTGATCGGGGAGTTGAGTTCGGTACGGAAAGCGTTGCTCCCGATTATTGCGGCTTGCGGTGGAATGATCGTTCCGGTATTGTTTTATTTCCTGGTTTGCCCCTCTGCGCCCGATGTGCGAGGTGTGGCTATTCCGATGGCGACCGATATCGCCTTTGCGCTGGCTGTTTTAGGGCTGTTGGGGAAACGGGTACCACTCAGCATGCGTATCTTCTTGACAGCATTGGCGGTGGTGGACGATATTGGCGGCATTATCATTATCGCCTTGTTCTATAGTGGTGAGATTGCGTTCGAGCCTCTTCTGATCTCACTTGCCTTGTTGATATTGCTGTATGTGGGGGGAAAGATGAAGGTGAATAACATTGTCTTCTATTATATAATCGGTTTCTTCGTGTGGATGTTGTTTCTTGAATCGGGTATTCATCCGACGATAGCGGGGGTACTGGTCGCATTCACAGTTCCGGCTCGTCCGGTTGTCAAGTTAGATGATTTCACTTGCGAAATGACAGGTTATCTGGATATGCTGGATTACACCGAAGTACGTCATTCCAGGCAGGCTGCGGTTCTCTCGCCGACACAGATACAGGTCCTCAATAATATCCATTCATTGGCGGATAAAACGATCAGCCCGTTACAGAGCATCGCCGACAAACTCCATCCGTTAGTCAATTATCTGATCTTGCCACTTTTCGCTTTCGTTAATGCCGGCGTAACTTTCGGAGATATCGGGATCGGTTCGTTACCGGGAATCCCGTTGGCTGTATTCCTCGGTCTGTTTGTCGGAAAGTCGTTGGGTATATTCCTGTTTACTTATGTTTTTGTTCGTTTGCGTCTTGCCACGATGCCGGAAGGAGTGAGCAAGCGGAACCTTTTCGGGGTGTCGATGTTGGGGGGGATCGGTTTTACGGTTGCCCTCTTTATCGCAAACCTTTCTTTTGCAGGAATGCCCGATATTGGAGCGGAATTGTTGAACCAGGCGAAACTGGGTGTATTTGCCGGTTCGTTCATTTCCGGTTTGTGTGGCTATTTGATATTAAAAAAAGTATTACCTGAAAAAATATAGAGATGGACAGACGCAAATTTATTCAGACAGGAGTAGCCGGAATAGCCGGTTTATCTTTAGCCCGTACGGGGCTTGCCGATATACAGGTGACTGTTTCTTCGGATGTATCGGTCGACAGGGTGAAACTGGGAAAGACGGGGTTGAAAGTTTCCCGCATTGCTATGGGAACCGGAACGAAAGGTTGGAACTATCAATCCAACCAGACCCGGATCGGAATGGATAACTTTGTAAAAATGGCCCGTCACGGTTATGAACGAGGTATCCGCTTCTTTGACATGGCCGATATGTACGGTTCGCAGCCGTTTGTCGGAAAAGCCTTGAAAGAGCTACCCCGCGAGAAACTCACGCTGATGACGAAGATGTGGACTTACGAGGAAGGGTCGGAAAAGCGCGAAGCGGTAGAAACAACTCTCGACCGTTTCAGGCGGGAAGCCGGAACGGACTATTTCGATATCCTCCTGCTGCACTGCATGACGAAAGGCGACTGGGCGGAAACCCGTAAGTTTTATATGGACGGCCTGGCAAAAGCCAAGCAGGACGGCATTGTGAAAGCTGTCGGTGTCTCTTGCCATAACTGGGATGCGATGGTCGAGGCTGTCAACAACCCTTGGTGTGATGTTATCCTTGCTCGCCTGAATCCGTTCCAGAGCCATATGGACGGCACGCCTGAAGCCGTAAACGAACTTTTAGGTAAGGCCCGCAAGAAAGGCAAAGGTGTTATCGGAATGAAAATTTTCGGTGAAGGCAAACATGTTTCCGATGCCGAACGTGAACGTTCCATCCGTTTTGCTGTCACCGAAAGTAATCTGCATTGCATGACACTCGGCCTGGAGTCCATCGTGCAGATGGATGATGCGATAGAGCGGGTGATGCGGAATGCCAAAGGATAGTTGCTTTATTTCACTGTTCTGCATGCCTTGTGCCGGTACTGGTAATCTATCGTTAATGAGATAAAGATGATCAGTTCGGCACACGGAACAGCCAACCATAACCCCTTTTCTCCCAGCAGGTGAGGAAGAGCGAGGAAACAGATACTCATCAGGATGATCCCTCTCAAGAGCATAAAAAACATTGCTTTCTTTGCCAATTCGATACTCTGGTAGTACCCGATCCATGTAATATTCAAGGCAAAGCAAATAAATCCGGAGGCGAAGTAGGGGATTCCATTCGTCGCAATCTCGTAAGCCGGGCAACCGGGCTCCAGAAACATCGCTACGATATAAGGACAAAACAGATACATCACGGCAAAAGCCATCAGTCCGGAGATAAATGCTGTTTTCAACGAAAGCCGGAACGTCGCATGTACCCGTGCTGCATTTCCCGCACCATAGTTATAGCTGATGATCGGCTGGGCCGACTGGGCGATCGCGTTCGCGATCATGAATACAATAGGCAGGCAGTAGCAAGCTACGCTGTATGCCGCCACGCCATCTTCTTTCAGCATCCGGATAAAAGCATAGTTGCCGACTAGCATCATGCAGGCGATTGCCAATTCTCCCAACATCGCCGAAGCTCCCAAACGAATCATATATCCCGTGTTCCGACAGGTCAGGCGCAGGCTTTTCAGGCTCATTTTCAACTTGTATAAATGTAACGTCCTGGAGAAACCGAGCAAGTAGACCAAGACCATCAATCCGCCTGCCACCTCTGCTAACGCGGTTGCCAGTGCAGCCCCGGTCAACCCCATCTGCATCGGGAAGACGAAAATATAGTCGAGTACGACATTTATCAATGCCGGAATAACGTTGCACAACATTGCAAATTTCGGCGAACCGTCCAACCTGATCATAAACATCCCAATATTGGCAAGCATACTGAATATGGAGAACGGTACGATCCATTTCATATACTCCAGTACAAGCGGCAACAACTGGTCGGAGCTTCCCAGCATATAGGCCGTCTGTTTGTTGAATAGCATCACCAAAGATATTCCTGCTACCATCAACAGAAGGGACACCAGCAACGCCTGTGTGATATTGATGTTTGCGGCCTTGACCTTCCTTTGCGACAGGTGGACGGAGGCCACGACTGACGAACCTACCCCGAAAAGCAACCCGATCCCTGTCGTTATCATAAAAATCGGAGCGACGATATTGACGGCAGCTAATGCGTCACTCCCCACGCCACGTCCTACGAATATACCGTCGGCGATCGTGATGCACGCCATACAAACCATTCCTAATAATGTCGGGAAAAAGATTTTGCGGAATAGAACCGGAATGTTCATACTACCAAAATCAATACGATCTCTCTGCATACCTCAAATAACTTTTTATTTTGGTTTGCAAAAGTAGTCCTTTAAGTTCGGTTAAAAATACTATTGGGCAAAAAAATGGTAAAAAAGCGAGAATGATAATGTATATAAAAAACTTATATTTGCAGGAAGTCTGTTTATCTAACGTGTAACTGTTAATTTCAGAAAATATGGCGAAATATCTGTATTATATCTGTGCCTGCTGTCTTTTGTTCTTATTCAGCAGATGTGAGGGGAAAAGTAAAGGCGAGTCCGAGGAACAGCCTTTCAGTCCTTATGTGGAGGCGTTTACCTCCGGTACGATTTCAAGATATACACCCGTATATCTGATTTTCAATCAGGAAATAGCGACCGACAAGATGAAGCCTGACCAGCTTCGCAACTTAGTTAGGATCAAACCCGAAACAGCCGGAGAGTTCGCTTTCGAGAACAACCGGACGATCGTTTTCAAGCCCGCCAAAAGTTTCGAGCGCAATACCCGTTATGAGGTAAAGGCTGACCTATCGGAGTGGTTCGACACGGAGCGAAAGGACAAATATTTTACTTTCAGGTTCTCAACGCAATCTTTGCTGTTGCGTGCCAACTTGCAATCCGTCGATATCAACCAAAAGAATGAAAACGGTTATGACATTGTCTGTTCGTTGTTCACACCGGACAGAGAAACCCCCGAAACCGTAGAATCTCTTGTCCGTTTTTCTGAAAAAGCGGATGTCACCTGGCAGCATACCCCCGACGGGAAGAGGCACGAAGCCTCCATCCAGAACATACAAGCCGGGACGGAGGCGGCACGTTCCTTTAAGCTGTCCGTCGCCCCGAACAAACTAAATGTTCCGGAGGAAGAACTGTTATCCGTCAATATCCCCGATCTGAATGATTTTGCAGTATACGATGTCAAATATGTTGCAGAGCCGGAGCGCTACGTCGAGGTCTCTTTTACGAAACTGCTCGATGCGGCACAGAATATGCAGGGGCTTGCCTGGATCGACGGCAACAAATCGGAAGCGACCAATGTCGAGGGCAATAAGCTTCGCCTTTATCCCGATGCCGGTAGCAAAGGAGCCTTGAACGTTCATTTGAGCCAGAATATCAGAAGTAAAAACGGACTGAACCTGAAAGAGAGCGTTGTTCGCCAAATCGTTGTCAGCGATGAAAAACCGGAAGCCCGTTTTATTGGTGACGGTGTGATCATTCCGCAGTCCACACAGCTGACGATCCCCTTCCAGGCTGTCTACCTGCGTGGCGTGATAGTGCGTGTCATCAAGATATTCGAACAGAACATCGGGCAATTCCTCCAGATAAACGACCTTGACGGAACGGGCGACCTGATGCGTGTCGGCCGCCTGATTGCTCGTAAAACAATCTTCCTCGATGAAGACGCCGCTTCGGATCTAAGCCGTTGGAATACCTACGCAATCGATTTGAAAGAGCTGGTCGATCCCGAACCCGGTGCCATCTATCGGGTGGAATTGTCGTTCAACCGGGATCTGTCCGCCTATCCTTGTGAAGCTTTCGTGAAGAAAAGCAAAGAACAACTGCTTGCTGATGACGAGATCAAGTTCAAGGAAGAGAGCTGTCGGTTCGATGGAGGCGGTTACTACTACTATAATGGCGACTTCGACTGGTCAGACTATAAATACAGCGAGCGCAACGATCCCTGTTCGAACAGCTACTACTATAACACGACCGTCGGCAAGAATGTCCTTGCCACCAATCTCGGCCTGTTGGCGATGGCCGGTGAAGATAACGAAATGACTGTCCTTGTGCATAACATTCTGAATACCAATCCGGAGAAAGGTGTCAAAGTCGCTGCCTACAACTACCAGCGTCAGGAATTGGCTTCCGGCGTGACGGACGACAAAGGACAAGTGCGTTTCTCTCTGAAAGACAGCAAACCGTTCTACTTGACTGCTTCTTTCGGACAGCAACGCTCGTACCTTCGTGTGGACGACGGTTCGGCCTTGTCGTTAAGTTCGTTCGATGTCTCCGGCGAAGTCGTGCAGAAAGGCATCAAGGGGTTTATCTACGGTGACCGTGGCGTGTGGCGTCCGGGAGACACATTGCATCTCGGTTTTATGCTGAACGACCGCAGCCGGATGCTTCCTGCAAACCACCCGGTCATCATGGAACTCTACAACCCGCTCGGCCAGCTTTATTTGCGCAAGACTCAGACAAAAGGTGAATTAGGACTCTATGCCTTCGACATGCCGACCGAACCCGATGCCCCGACAGGAGCCTGGAATGTCAACGTGAATGTCGGCGGTGCCACTTTTACGAAGCGCCTCCGTATCGAAACGATCAAACCGAATCGTTTGAAGATATCCCTGACTATGCCTGAAAAAAAATTACTTCGGGGTGAACCGCTTGACGCCACTATGCATGTGGAATGGCTGCAAGGTGCGACCGCCCGTAACCTGAAATACGACATTCAAGGAACCTTCATATCGACCCCGACAACCTTTGCCGGTTATAAGAATTTTTATTTCGATGATCCGTCGAAAATTTTCAACAGTGAAGAAAGCAAAGTGATTTCCGGTACGACCGATGCCGCCGGCAATGCCATCATCAAGGCACGTTTCGAGATAGGAGCCTCGGCTCCCGGCATGTTGTTGGCGAACTTCGTTACCCGTGTATATGAGGAATCCGGAGATTTCAGCATCGATGCCAACCGGGCGTTCTATTCACCCTACCGGCGCTACGTCGGTATCAGGTCGCCCCAGCAAGATGGTGGGGAGCCGTTGAAGACCGGAACCGAATATAAATATGAAGTGGCCTCCGTCAATTACCTCGGACAGCCGGTAACCGATACCGAACTCGAAGTGAAGGTCTATAAAGTTTATTGGTATTGGTGGTGGAACTCCGACAACGGCAGCTTGGCGAACTACGTATCCAACTCATACAACAAGCCGGTGAAAACCTTTACCGTCCGTACGGGAGCGAATGGCACGGCCTCTTTCAATCTGAAGTATGCCGATGCCGATTGGGGAACCTATTTCATCTCGGTGAAAGACAAGGATAGCAAGCACTCCACCGGCGTGATGAACTATTTCGACTGGCCTTACAGCGAAGGGCGGCGCGATGCCGACGGCTCTTCATCCGCCAATATGCTTACCTTCAAGACCGACAAAGACACCTATGCGCCGGGAGAACAGATTGTCGTCACCTTCCCTTCCGTAAAGGGAAGCCGTGCGATTGTCAGCATCGAGAACGGCACGCGTGTCCTCTCGACTACCGAGCACATGTGTGAGGACCGGCAGACCACGGTCAAGATAGACGTCACCCCCGATATGCAGCCGAATGCGTACCTCTATATAACGTTGTTGCAACCGCACGGAATCACGAAGAACGATCTGCCGATCCGCATGTACGGTGTCGTTCCTTTCACGGTAACTTCTCCCGAAAGCCATTTGGCTCCGGTTATCCGTATGGCGGACGAGGTCAAGCCTGAAGCTCCTTACCACGTGACGGTTTCCGAAAAGAACGGTCGCGAGATGGCCTATACGCTGGCGATTGTCGACGAAGGGTTACTTGACCTGACCCGTTTTCGCACGCCCGATCCTTGGCAGGCGTTTAATGCTCGAGAGGCTTTGGGGGTCAATACCTGGGATTTATACAACTATGTGGTCGGCGCGTATGGCGGCCGCATCGAGCAACTGTTCAGTATCGGTGGCGACGATGCCTTGAACAAAGGCCCGAAAGCAATCGTGAACCGTTTCAAGCCGGTCGTACAGTTTGCCGGTCCGTTCTTACTGAAAAAGGGAGAAAAACGACAGCATACTTATATGATGCCGAACTATAACGGCCGTGTCCGTGTCATGGTTGTTACAGGAAACGGAGAGGCTTATGGCAACACGGAGAAGAGTGTGCTCGTGCGCAAGCCAGTCATGTTGCTCGGCACGCTTCCACGCGTCATCGGCATAGAAGAGGAAATGGTGGTCCCGGCTACTGTCTTTGCTACTGAGAAAGAGGTCGGAAACGTTCAGGTCACGATTGCTTGTTCCGATAATATGGAGGTGATCGGCGAGGCGAGCCGTACGTTGCATTTTGAAACGGTCAGCGACAAATTGGCGCAGTTCCGTATCCGTGTGAAAGATACCCCAGGAGTCGGACACGTGAAGATCACGGCTACCGGTGGAGGAGAAAAGTCTGTGTATGAAACCGATATCGAAATTCGTTCCGTGCGCCGTCCGCAAGTCAAGGTGACGCCTGTGACGCTCGAAGCCGGAAAGAGTTGGAAAGGAACGGTCGACCTGCCCGGAACGGACGGCACGAACTCCCTTGTGCTCGAAATGTCGGATGTCCAGCCCGTCAATCTCTCCACACGGTTGTCCTATCTGTTGGGCTATCCACATGGATGTGTCGAACAAATCACCTCGAAAGGATTCCCGCAACTATACTTAAGTGAGTTCGCTTCGTTGACCCGCGAACAAGAACAATCGGCCGAAGCGGATGTGAAAGAAGTGATCCGCCGCCTGCGCTCCTACCAGACGGTAGACGGTTCTTTCTCCTACTGGCCCGGTGGTACGAGTAGCAATGCCTGGGGTACTGTTTATGCCACCCACTTCCTGCTCGAAGCAGAAAAGAAGGGATATCTCGTGTCTGAGGCAATGAAGCGAAATGTGTTGAACGATTTGATCCGTATCGCCCGTAACTGGAAGCCGGCAACTTCTTCTTTTGCCGAATCCGAAGAGATGACTCAGGCATACCGTCTGTTTGTCCTTGCTTTAGGGCAAGCATCTGAGGTTGGCGCCATGAATCGCCTGAAAGAGAGTAAGACGCTCACGCCTATGAGCCGCTATCTGTTGGCGGGCGCTTACGCTTTGGCCGGCCGTCCGGATGTCTCGAAGGAGTTGATCGAAAAGACAACGGCTTTGACAACCGCTTATTCCGAATACGACCAGACGTTCGGCAGCGACCTGCGTGACAACTCGATCCGTCTGATGACGCTCTGCTTGCTCGACAACGGCAAGGAAGCAGCTCTCTTGGCGAATGAAATCTCCAAGACACTCGCTTCCGACGATTGGCTGAGCACGCAATCCACGGCGTTCAGCTTGGTGGCTCTTTCCAGTTATATGGAGAAATACAAGGTGTCCGGTTCGATGGACTTTTCCTATACCTTAGGAGGCAAGACGGAAAAAGTTTTCACCACTCGAAACATCTGGACGGAAACTTTGCTCGATAAGGCGGCCTCTTCCGTCTCTTTGGAGCTGAGAAACACCGGCAATTCTACTTTGTTTGCCCGTCTCGTGACCGAAGGAATCCCTGCCGAGGGCAAAGAAGATGCCTATGCGAACGGTCTGACACTTGCTGTCAGCTATATGGATCAGAACGGCCTTCCGGTGAATGCTTCCGCCTTGCAACAGGGTACGAACTTCACGGCCGTGGTGACCATTGCGAACCCGTCTGCGCGTGATTATAGCCACTTGGTGCTGACCGAGATTTTCCCGGCAGGCTGGGAGATACTGAACACGCGCTTCCTCACCACGGGTGGCACGGCCGACAACCGGGTGGCGGGCATCAACTACCAGGATATCCGCGATGATCGCGCCTACAGTTACATTGATTATCTGCCTGCCGGAAAACAGGTGACGGTCCGCATTAACCTCTGTGCCGTCTACCCCGGCCGTTTCTACTTGCCTCCGGTCTATTGCGAGGCAATGTACGACCGTCTGATCCGGGCGAATACGGCGGGTAAGATAGTAACGGTCGAGTGAATTTGGGTGTGGTTGCCTTGTTAAATCGGTAAGGAGGCACAGAGTTTTTCCAAATACTCTGCGTCTACCTCATTAAACTCATTCAGTTTGTCGCTATCGATGTCCAGTACGGCAACCACTTTTCCACCTCTGACTACCGGTACGACGATCTCCGACCGCGAGTCGGAGCTACAGGCAATGTGTCCCGGAAACTGCTCCACATCCGGGACAACGATTGTCCGTGCTTCTTTCCATGCAGTCCCGCATACACCTTTTCCATACCGGATGCGTGTGCAGGCAAGAGGGCCTTGGAACGGGGCGAGCACGAGCATCTCCTCTTTTACCCGGTAAAAACCGACCCAGAAGAAATCGAATGTCTGTTTCAGGGCTGCGGCGACATTCGCCATGTTGGCTACTATATCTGTTTCTCCCGTTGTCAGCGATAGCAGTTGAGGGAGCAATGTCTCATACATTTCTTGTTTGTTCCCTCCGTTGATTATTAAATTTTCCGCCATATTCTTATGTTTTATGAGAGAACAAAAATAACCTTTTTATTCTAAATAAATTTTATTTACCTTTGTCTTGATACCAAAAATATTGATAGACATGGATAATAAAATCATATTGGCCATCGGCCGGCAGTTCGGTAGCGGTGGCCGTGAGATAGGGCAGAAGCTGGCAAAAGAGTTGGGCATCGGTTATTATGACAAGGAACTGATGGCGCTTGCCGCGAAAGAAAGCGGATTGAGCGAGGAATTTTTTGAGAAAGCTGACGAGAAGGCTTCCAGTGGTTTGGCTTATGCCTTTACGATGGGCTATTCGTATATGGGGTTGTTTCCGCCGTATGCGGATGTGTTGTCTAACGACCGTTTGTTTCTGTATCAGAGCGATACGATCCGTAATCTGGCAGAAAAAAATTCTTGTGTGATTGTCGGACGGTGTGCTGATTATATCTTGCGTGATGATCCCGACTGCCTGAGTTTCTTTATCCACAACAACAAAGAGAACCGCATTCAACGGATCATCGAAAGTCAAGGCCTGACGGTCGAAGAGGCGGAGGAATTGATGGTGAAGACAGACAAGTCGCGTGCCGCCTACTACAATTATTATACGAATAAGGAATGGGGAGTTGCATCTACTTACAACTTCTCGATAGACGTCTCGGTGCTGGGGATAGATGAAACTGTTGCGTTCATGAAGAATTTTGTGGAACGGAAAATGAACAAGCGTCCGCCACATTTCGGATAATTTATTATCTTTGCAACCGACTTATCATAGGGGTGCCTTACTATACAGGCTGAGATTATACCCATTGAACCTGCCGGATAACGCCGTGAAGGGAAAAGGTAGAATTACTAAATAAAGGGAAGCGTTACCTCTATGTGCTTCCCGATGTTTAAACTCTAATTATTATTTTGTAATGGAACAGATTGTTTCAACAGGAATTATTGACTCTTACTTTGCAAAGTTAAAGAGTAATTTGTCTATTGATGTCGCTATTGTCGGAGGGGGTCCTTCCGGTATTGTCGCTGCTTATTATCTGGCTAAGGCCGGAAAGAAGGTGGCATTGTTCGACCGCAAGCTGGCTCCCGGTGGAGGTATGTGGGGCGGCGCCATGATGTTTAACGATATCGTGGTTCAGGAAGAAGCTATGCCGATCGTACGCGAGTTGGGTGTAAGTTATAAGGATGCCGGAAACGGTACTTACATTATGGATTCAGTACACACGACTTCGGCTTTGATATATAACGCGACAAAAGCCGGTGCGACTATTTTCAACTGCTATTCCGTAGAAGACGTGGTGTTCCATAACGATGCCGTAGCCGGTGTGGTTGTGAACTGGGCTCCGGTGATCCGCGAAGGCATGCATGTGGACCCGCTGACGATCATGTCCAAGGCTGTTCTGGAGGGGACAGGCCATGATTGTGAAATTGCCCGCGTGGTGGCTCGCAAGAATGATATCAAGCTGAATACTCCGACCGGAGGCGTGATCGGCGAACGTTCGCTTAATGTCGAGCTGGGTGAATCTACAACCGTAGAAAATACGAAAGAAATCTATCCGGGACTGTTCGTCTCCGGTATGGCGGCCAACGGTGTGAGTGGAAGTTTCCGTATGGGACCGATCTTCGGCGGTATGCTGATGAGCGGCAAGAAGGCGGCCGAACTTATTTGTGCTAAACTGGATAAATAGGATTTGCTTCCTATATGGGAAGATGTCCAGGCTTCTTTTTCAGGTATTTTAGGGCGGTGTTTCAAAAGGGGTGTAAGCTCTTTTTGAGATGCCGCCCTAATTTGTGTGTACCCTATTGTTCCTGCTTCATCAAAACATAGGTGTTTTAAAGTCAAAACATAGGTGTTTTAAAACCGAATCACCGGTGTTTTGGAAACAGATGATTGCCGCTTTCCGAAATGCGGGTTTATCTGACAAATTCTGATGTGGTTTTCTTGTTATTTGGAAGGTATAATTGCGTAGTAATTAAAAACTTCTTATTTTTGTAGTCGGAAGTATGAGAGCTAAAAAGAAAATATATCAGTATGTAATGCTGCTCGTCAGTATCGTGGTGCTTATGTCGGTTGTCATACCGCACCATCACCATAGTAACGGGTTGCCATGCTATAAATCGCTTTCAGCCGAGGCAGCCCATGGCGGGCATGGAAGTTCTGAATCGCATGATTGCGGTTGCAACGGACATAACGTCGCACTCTACACTTCCGTCTTTTCGCATGTGACAGATGGAAACGTGAACCAGTACCTTTTCCCTTTGCTTGTATTGTTTGATTATATAAACCCTCCTGTTCCGGCCTTTTATAAGCTCTTGTTCGAAAAAGACCGGACCTACTACATCGAGTCCTTGCATGATACGTGGATCGCTTCTGCGTCAGGGCTTCGTGCGCCTCCGTACGAATTTGATTTATGATTTATAATTTATGATTTATATCACCTACACATAAATCATAAATCATAAATCACAAACCTTCTTTCCTTTTATTCATAAATCATAAATCAAAATTCATAAATCATAATGAAAAAGATATATTTATTGTGGGTGGTTTTCGCCTACATTCTGGCAGGTTGCAATGGTAATACTGCGACACACGGAGAGCATGAACATGAAGCTCATGAACACGAAGAAGAACATGACCATGATCACGAAGGCCACGACCATGAACATGAAGGCCACGATCATGATCACGAACATGAAGAAGCCGGAGGAGGACATGCCGGTGAGATTTCTTTCAAGAAAGCATTGGCGGAAGCCGTCGGGTTGCAAACGCATAAAGTGGAGCCGGGCACTTTTACCGATGTGATCAAGACGAGCGGGCGGGTGATGGCTGCACAGGGAGAGGAATCGACTGTGGTGGCTACGGTTCCCGGAGTGGTGACATTCGGCAACCTGTCGTTTGTCGACGGGACGGCTGTTCGTAAAGGGCAGGCTATATTGAGTCTTGCTTCGAGCGGTTTGTCTGACGGGAATGTAGCGGCTAAAGCTAAATATGCATACGAGAATGCAAAGAAAGAATATGAACGTATGGAAGCCTTGATTGGCGATAAGATCGTTTCGGCCAAAGATTTCGAACAGGCTCGTCTGAACTATGAGAATGCGAAGGTGGCTTGGGAAGCGGTGGCCGGAAAACAGACAGCTAATGGTGTGTCTGTCGTTTCGCCGATGAACGGTTATCTGAAGAACCTGCAAGTGAAAGAGGGCGATTATGTGACGGTCGGCCAGCCGTTGGCAACAATCTCGCAGAATAGCCGCCTGGTATTGCGTGCGGAAGTTTCAGAGAAATATTACAACTATTTGCCTTCTGTCCAGTCCGCTAATTTCCGTACGTCGTACGATAACGTGACTTATAAACTATCCGAGCTGCGCGGACGTTTGCTCTCTTATGGAAAGGCCTCCGAGGCCAACTCGTTTTATGTCCCGGTTACATTCGAGTTTGATAACAAAGGAGCCATAATCCCCGGTTCGTTTGTCGAAATCTATCTGCTTACTGCTCCGATGCAGAATGTGATCAGCGTTCCTGTCTCCGCCCTTATCGAAGAACAAGGAGTCTACTCCGTCTTTGTCCGCGAGCATGAAGAGGCCTATAAGAAAGTCCCTGTGACATTAGGAGCCGACAATGGTTCTGAGGTCCAGATCTTGAGCGGCTTGAAAGCCGGCGACGAAGTCGTGACGGCCGGTGCTTACCAGATCAAGTTGGCTTCTGCTTCTAATGCAATACCTGCACATACACATAACCATTAATGAATTGACAATTGACAATAGGCAATTGACTATTATTTACGCAAAAAGATTATGCTGAATAAAATAATATATTACTCGTTGCATAACAGGTTGGTTGTATTGATCTGTTCCCTGCTTCTGATGATTGCCGGAATGTATACTGCTTTCCATATGGATGTGGATGTATTTCCGGATTTGAATGCGCCGACCGTTGTCATTATGACGGAAGCGAATGGTATGGCTCCTGAAGAGGTGGAGCGTCTGGTGACTTTTCCGGTAGAAACGGCTGTGAACGGTGCGATGGATGTGCGCCGTGTCCGTTCGTCTTCTACGACAGGTTTTTCCGTCGTGTGGGTTGAGTTCGATTGGGGCACGGATATTTACCGGGCTCGTCAGATCGTTTCCGAAAAATTGGCGGTCGTCAGTGAAAGCCTGCCGGAGAATGTCGGGAAGCCGACGCTGGGCCCGCAGTCTTCCATTTTGGGAGAAATGATGATTATCGGGCTTACGGTCGATGAAACAAGTAAGGACGATTCGCAAGCCACTCCAACAACCCAAATGGACCTGCGCACGATTGCCGACTGGACCATCCGTCCACGGTTACTATCGACGGGAGGTGTGGCACAGGTTGCCGTGATCGGTGGCGATATCAAGGAATACCAGATATTGCTCGATCCCGCCCGTATGAAACATTACGGTGTCAGCCTTGATGAAGTACTGGCTGTTACCCGTAATATGAACAGGAATGCCAATGGCGGTGTCCTTTATGAATATGATAACGAATACATCATCCGCGGTGTCCTTTCGACCGCGAATGCAGAAGAGATCGGAAAGGGAGTCGTCAAGATTGTCGGGGATTTTCCCGTCCTGTTGGAAAATATCGCAACGGTGAAGGTCGGAAGCAAAAGCCCGAAGCTCGGAACAGCGTCCGAACGGGCAAAACCCGCCGTGTTGATCACGGTCACCAAGCAGCCCAACACCAGCACGATCGACTTGACGGAAAAGCTGGATGCGATTGTGGCAGACTTGCAGAAGAACCTGCCTGCCGATGTGCATGTCTCAACCGACATATTCCGTCAGAGCCGCTTTATCGATAGCTCTATTAATAATGTAAAGGACAGTTTGTTCGAAGGAAGTTTCTTCGTTGTTATTGTCTTGTTCCTGTTCCTGATGAATATCCGTACGACGGTGATTTCGTTGGTAGCCTTGCCTCTATCCTTGTTGGTTTCCATACTGACGTTGCATTATATGGGATTGACCATCAATACCATGAGTTTGGGAGGTATGGCGATTGCGATCGGTTCGCTGGTCGATGATGCGATTGTCGATGTTGAGAATGTGTATAAACGAATACGGGAGAATCGTTTGTTGCCGCCCGACCGGCAACTTTCCATCCTGGAAGTCGTGTTTGAAGCCTCTCGCGAAGTACGTATGCCGATTCTGAATTCGACATTGATTATCGTGGTCAGCTTCGTGCCCCTTTTCTTCCTGCATGGGATGGAAGGACGTATGTTGGTGCCGCTGGGTATCGCCTTTATTGTTGCATTGTTTGCCTCTACGGTCGTTGCGTTGACACTGACTCCGGTGTTGTGCAGCTATCTGCTGAACCAGAAGTCTACGGATAAGAAAGTGGAGAAGGAAGCGTGGGTGGCCCGTAAATTGAAAGAGTTATATGGCAAAGCCTTGAATGGAGCATTGGCTCATAAGAAAATGGTGTTGGGATGCACGATCGGTCTGTTCTTTGTCGCCTTGGGAACATTCTTTACGTTGGGGCGCAGCTTCCTGCCGTCGTTCAACGAAGGTTCGTTTACGATCAATGTCAGTTCTCTACCGGGTATCTCCCTCGAAGAATCGGACGAGATGGGACGACGGGCGGAAGAATTGCTGATGCAGGTCCCCGAAATCCAGACGGTTGCCCGTAAGACCGGACGTGCCGAGCTTGACGAGCATGCTTTAGGGGTGAACGTGTCGGAAATCGAAGCTCCGTTTGCCCTGAAAGACCGTAGCCGCGATGCCGTAATGAATGATGTCCGTAAGAAATTGTCTACCATCAGTGGCGCCAATATCGAAATCGGACAACCGATCTCTCACCGTATCGACGCCATGCTTTCCGGTACGGAAGCGAATATCGCAATCAAGCTGTTCGGTACGGACCTGAACTTGATGTTTACGGTCGGCAACCAAATCAAGGAAGCCATTCAGGGAATCCCCGGTCTGGTGGATTTGAAAGTGGAACAGCAGATCGAACGTCCGCAACTTACCATCACGCCCAAACGCGAGCTGATGGCCCAGTATGGCATTTCGTTGCCGGAGTTTGAAGAGTATGTCAATGTCATGCTGGGCGGCGAAGCGGTCAGCCAGGTGTATGACGACGGCAAGACATTCGACCTGACGGTGAAGACTTCGGACGAAAGCCGCGCCACAATGGAGGACATCCGTAATCTGATGATCGATGCAGGCGGTAAGAAAGTCCCGTTGAGCTATGTGGCGGATATCCGTTCCGTGACAGGTCCGAACACGATCAACCGCGAAAATGTACAACGCAAGATCGTGATCAGCGGAAACGTTTCCGAGCGCGACCTCCGTGGCGTTGTCAATGAGATACAGCAAAAAGTGGATACATCCATCCGGTTACCCGAAGGCTATCATATCGAATATGGCGGACAGTTCGAGAGCGAACAGGCAGCCAGCCGTACGTTGTTGCTAACTTCGTTGATGTCTTTGTTGGTGATCTTCCTGTTGCTCTATAATGAGTTTAAGAATGCGAAGGAGAGTGGGGTTATTTTGTTAAACCTGCCGTTGGCGTTGATCGGAGGCGTGTTCATCTTGAGGTTGACTTCCGGCGAGATAAGTATCCCGGCGATTATCGGTTTTATCTCCCTGTTCGGTATCGCCACCCGTAACGGCATGTTGCTGATCAGCCACTATACGCATCTGCAGACCGTAGAGAATATGCCGCTTCAGCAAGCAGTCCTGCAAGGTTCTATGGACCGTTTGAACCCGATCCTGATGACGGCCCTCAGTTCGGCTCTCGCATTGATCCCGCTTGCACTGAATGGCGATTTGCCCGGCAACGAGATACAAAGCCCGATGGCAACCGTCATCTTGGGCGGGTTGTTGACATCCACTTTCCTGAACGGCTTCATCATCCCAATTGTTTATTTATTGATGAATAAAGAGAAATGATGATTTAAACAATAAAGAAATATGCAAATGAAACGATTCATATTAACAATAGCATTGGTTTCTTCAGCAATGGCCGCCGGGGCGCAAACGTCTATCGAGGAAGTGCTCCGGAGCGTAGAAGCCAACAACAAGGAATTGCAGGCAAACCGCCAGATGGTGACGGCTCAGAAGTTGGAAGCCAAATTGGACAACAACCTGCCGGACCCGTCCGTTTCCTATACGCATCAGTATGGAAATAAGGAAGGGATGGGAATACAAGGTGAGTTGGTGGCTTCCCAGTCTTTCGATTTCCCTACGGTCTATGTGCAGAAGAATAAATTGTCGAAGGCAAAAGGAGAGGGTTTCGACCGGCAAAGTGCGGAAATCCGCCAGCAGATTTTGTTGCAGGCCAAAGAAGTTTGTCTCGATTTGGTCTTGCTGAACCAGCAGAAGAACCTTTTGGACATCCGCCGGCAGAATGCCGAGCAGCTATCTGCCCTTTATGAGACACGTTTGCAGAATGGCGATGCCAATGTACTCGAAGTAAACAAGATCAACCTCGAACTGCTCAATGCAAAGAACGAAGCCCGCATGAACGAAGCTGCCCGCATGGCCAAGTTGCATGAGTTGGCGATGCTTAACGGCGGTATCGAGATTAATTTTACCGATACGGCCTATCTCCCGGTAGAAAACCCGTTGTCTTTTGTCGACTTGAAACAGGAAGCGATCCCGGCCAATCGCCAGTTACTCTCTTTACAGAGTGAAAAGGCGGCGGCCCTGCGCCAGTTGAGTGTGAGCAAATCATTGAATCTGCCCGGCTTCGAATTGGGCTATCGTCTGAATACGGCTACCGGAGGCGAACGTTTCAATGGTTTTTTGGTGGGGATCAGCATTCCTCTTTTCTCCAATCGCAACCATGTAAAACAGGCGAAAGCGCAGAGCCTTTATACCGATTTGCAACTGGAAAGCGCGACGGCGACGATCGAAAGCGATTTGCTCCGGCTTTATAACCAATCGGTAGCCCTGAAGACCTCCATCGACGAGTATAGTGAAGTGTTGAAAAGCCAGAATAACCTGGCGTTGTTGAACAAGGCGATCCAAGCAGGACAAATCTCGATGATCGAATATTTTGTAGATGTCACCACGCTTTACCAAAGCATGCAGAATCATATGCAATTGCAGAATGAATACCAGAAGGTGATGGCTCAATTGTATAAATTCAAGTTATAAAAGTAGGAGAGGTGTCAAAAATTCCTTGTCCCTACGCTTGACGTGGGATCGAGGGAATATTGACACCTCCTTTTTGTTTCAGATATTTCTTTGTGGTGAAAATAAATTTTCATGCCGGTGAAAATTTATTTTCACTAGAGAGAAATTTTTTTACCCTCCATGCAGGGCTTTATACATGCCCCCGTCCACCTTACAGACCGGAATCCGGTCCACCTGCCAAACTCAGTGTTTCGATATATGAATGGAGTGATTGTTGTGTATTGTGATTGTTGTTGTTATACAGGAACTTATGATGACATAGTTCTGTAAGAACTATGGATATTTGAATGGGAAAGTTGAAAATTAGAGGATTTACAAATCCTTTCCTGGATGGGTATCATTTTGCGTTCCTGAATAAAGAATAAAAACGGACATATAGACTATGTATATAAATGCAGATAACGTTTGTTGTGAAATAAGACATGGTGGCGGATTATTAATTGCGAATGTGTTAATTGTTTGTTTTGTAGAATGTTGTGATTAAAACATCGGTAAAAGGATTATTTGAATGGAAATTTCGTAACATGAATAAATCTTTTATATCTTTGTTGGCGACGAAACTCCTAAGTTCTTACAGAACTCTGCTGTTTAAAGAATGTTAAAGTAATATATATAAGTGGATGAACAAACCTATTTCTAACAAAGGATGCATGTTGAATAATTTTGACAGGATATATGTCACATATTATTCCCGTATGCTTCGTTTTGCCAAAGAATATGTATTGTTTGATGAGGATGCTGAGAATGTTGTTCAAGACGTGTTTCTTCTTTTATGGGAGAAGCGGGAAGTCTTGGATATACAGGTCAGTTTGGTTTCCTATCTTTTTTCGCTTGTGAAGAACCGGAGTCTCGATTATCTTCGTCATAAAGTGGTGGCAGAGGAATACAGACAAGAACTGACTTTTAAGCTGTCGGCCCTTGAACAATTGAACTATACTTTTACATCAGAAGAAGATATCGAGCAAGCCGTAACCAAAGCTATCGACAAGTTGCCCGAACGATGTCGTGAAATATTTTTAAAGAGCCGTATAGAAGGAATGAAATATCGGGAAATTGCCGATGAATTAGACATCTCAATGAATACGGTAGAGAACCAGATGTCCATAGCCTTAAAGAAACTTCGTATTGAATTGAAGGACTACTTGCCCCTGTTATTATTTCTGATTTGTGTTAAATAATATTTATTTGCGATTGTTTTTTGGTGGTAAATGAGAAGATAATCGCTCTTCCTTACAAAAGTGTGAGGAATGCATGAACTAATAACAAAATATTTTTATGGGGAAATAACTGCTAAGGAGAAAAAGCAGTTGTTTTCCGCTATGGAAACAGATGCAGAACTGAAAAAGGAGTTTTTGTCAGTTCAGAACCTTTGTGCTTTGACATCGTGGATTCCGGCAGAAAAGGACGAATCTGTTGCTGTCGGTAAACTTCTCGAATTTAAGCAAGCTCGCAAAGAAAAATCATTCGCAATCCCCTATAAGCATATTTTAGGATATGTAGCAACGATTTGTGTTGCTGTTTTTTCCACTTGGATGATCTCTAATCGGATAAATCGGTCCGTAGTTGAGGAACCCGTGATTGTGTATGAAGAATTTACCACTCCTCCCGGACAACGTGCATTTGTGAAGTTGCATGATGGAACGACCGTTTGGCTGAATGCCCGTTCGACCTTGCGCTATCCGAATCGTTTCGAAAAGAATGAACGAAAAGTGGAACTGGACGGAGAGGCTTTTTTTGAAGTGGAGCGGAATGAGAAAGCGCCTTTTGTCGTCTCTACGGAAAAAGCGAATATAGAGGTGTTAGGCACTAAGTTTAATGTCTTTGCCTATAAAGAACATGACGAATTCAACACTTCGTTGGTTGAAGGTTCCGTAAAAGTTTATCAAGGTGATAGCGATAGCAACGCATTGACGATTTCGCCACACGAATGTGTTTTCTTGTCAAACGGCAAGTTGGTGAAGAGCTATTTTGATAATTCTGATTTTATGTTGTGGAAAGAAGGAGTCTATGCTTTTGACGATGCCTCTTTTAGTGATATCATTAAAAAGCTTGAGCTATATTATGATGTAACGATAGTGCAAAAAAACAAGCAACTGGATCGGTATAGATTTAGTGGCAAATTCCGTCAGCGAGACGGGGTGGAGAGTGTACTCCAGATTTTGCAAAAGGTCTATTCTTTTTCGTTTGTGAAGGATGAGGATAGAAATTGCATTACCATACGTTGAAACTCTTATAAAAGAGATAATAAAAAAACATGTTTAATCTTTAATTTAGTATCGTAGCCTATGATTTAGAAGAAAGAAAAAATAAGAAAAGCCGACAGATGTTCCCGCACCTGCCGACTTGAGAGCTAACACAAAATTCCAACAAATTAAGTATTAACAAGTAAACGAAGCAAAGTTATGAAAAAAGAACCGAAAATTCTAAATGCCATGAGAATTTCAGTATTCTTTCTTTTCCTTTGTGTATTCTCTTCATTTGCGACAGAAACAAGTTCGCAAAATGCACGAGTCAATATCAGCGGAAAGAATTTAACAATCGGAGAATTTATCGATCAAGTAGAAAAGCAAACAGATTATCTGTTTGTTTACAGTAAAAATGAGGTAAATACGAACGACGCCGTATCCGTCAAAGCGGGATCTAAGACGGTCGCTCAGTATTTGAGTGAAGCATTCGGTGATTCGAATGTAAAGTATGCTTTTGAGAACGATTATATCGTTCTGACAAAAAATGCGAGTCCAGTTGTTGCCCAAGATGGAAAAACAATTACTGGGGTTGTTACGGATGAATTGGGCCCGGTTGCCGGAGCCAATGTGATTGTAAAAGGTACCACCAACGGGACGATAACCGATATGGACGGAAAGTATTCTCTTTCGGGTGTTCCGGCTGGGGCAACCTTGCAAATATCCTATATCGGTTATCTGACAAAAGAAGTACCGGTCGGATCTCAATCGGAGATAAACGTTACTTTGCTTGAAGATTCGCAGGCTTTGGACGAAGTCGTGGTGGTCGGTTATGGTACGATGCGCAAATCAGACGTAACAGGTTCTATCAGTGTGGCTAAAGGTGAAGAATTGCTAAAGAGCCAGAATTTCAGTGCATTGGATAATTTGCGCGGTAAGGTTTCCGGTGTAAACATCTTTTCCAATTCCAGCCAGCCGGGAGCATATGCCAATCGTGTCGTGATCCGTGGTTTGGCTACGATCAATGCTTCTTCGAATCCATTGTATGTAGTGGATGGTGTGGTTATGGAGAATTTCGAATTGGTCAATCCGAATGACATCGAATCGATGGAAGTATTGAAAGATGCTTCAGCCGCTGCTATCTATGGTGCACGTGGTGCCAATGGCGTTATCATGGTGACGACGAAACGTGGCAAGAAAGACGGAGAAGGCACTTCCGTTAGTTATCAAGGTTCGGTCAGCGCAAGCCATATTGCCCGCAAGATGGATGTACTTACGGCTCAAGAGTGGTGTGACGCTTTCATGCAGGGGCTTGAAAACGAAAACAAATGGCAGGGAAAGAATTGGTCTTTGAATCGTGCCGACTGGTTTAACGATGCCGATTATTTCGATGCAAGCGGCAATCCGCTATATGATACAAACTGGCAAGACGAAGCAACTCGTACCGCTATTTCCCACAACCATCAGATCAATATTCAGCAAGCAGGGAAAAGTTCTTCCATGGGAGCATTCCTGAACTATACGGACCAGCAAGGTATCGTCAATAATACATATAATAAACGTATCAATGCGAAATTGGCCTACGATGCAAATCCGACTTCTTGGTTGTCCACATCTGTCAATGTATTGGTGAACCATACATGGGGACGTTATACTCCGGAAGATGGTGGCGGGCAGGAAGCACGCCGTACCATGATCGAAATGGTGCCATGGATGCCTGTCCGGGATAAAAACGGCAACTATACGACTTCGTCTTCATCTTCTATTGGGGATGTATTAGGTTTCGAAGGAATGTCTAATCCCGTCATGATCCTGGATATGCAGAAACGTATGCGTTACAATACTCAGATTTTCGGGAATGCCGCATTTACGTTCCATTTGGCTGAAGGACTGGATTTAAAGACTCAGTTGGGTATTGATAGCCATAACAGGACCTATCGTGGCTATTCTTCTATTGATTTGAACAACATCTCCATGCCGAACGGATGGGCTGAATACCAGAACTGGAATACCCTGTATTGGCAGGAAGAAACTTATCTGACCTATAATAAAGTGTTTGGAGATCATCGTATCAATGCTATGGTCGGTTTGTCTTGGCAAGAACGCACTCAGAAATGGAATAAGAGCCGTACGACCGGTTTTTCGGACGACTTCTTTGAAGATAACAACATGTCGGTAGGTACGACTCCTGATTCTCCTGAGTCTTCTTACACACGTTGGGCTATGAACTCTTATTTCTTACGTTTCGCTTATACGTATAAAGATCGTTATTCCGCAACCCTGACAGGACGTGTCGATGGTTCTTCCAAGTTCGGAGAGAACAACAAATATGCCGTTTTCCCATCAGCCGGCTTAGCTTGGAATATTTCACAGGAAGACTTTTTGGCAGATAACAACACGATCAGCAATTTGAAATTGCATACAAGTTACGGTTTGACCGGTAACTCTGAAATCGATGTTTATAAATCGTTGGCACAAGTCTCATCCGGAACTTTGTTGCTGAATGGTGTGCGTGCGCCATATGCTTATGTCAACTCAATGGCCAATCCTGACCTGAAATGGGAAAAGACCGGCCAGTTCGATGTCGGTGTCGAATTAGGTTTGTTCCAAAGTCGTTTGAATTTCGATATAGCATATTATAACAAGAAAACGACCGATTTGCTTCTTGATTGTCCGTTGCCTCATTCAACCGGTTATTCAACCGTTTATAAGAATATCGGTTCCGTACGTAACTCCGGTTTGGATTTGATGATCAACTTCCGTCCGATCCAAAGCCAGGATTTTAGTTGGAATTCCACAATCAATTTGAACTATAACAAAAATAAGATCCTTCATTTAGGAGACAACGATGAAGATATCGAGATGAACAGCTGGGTAGGCGGTTCTGAAAGTATCTTGCGTGTCGGCGAAAATATGTCTTCATTCTATGGATATAGAAGATTAGGCGTTTATACCGAAGAAGACTATGAGAACGAAGAATGCACGTTGGACCAGATCGGTCGTGCAAAACGTACGGAAAAGAAGGAAATCTTGGGTAAAGGTATGCCGGACTGGACAGGTAGCTGGGTAAATACGTTCAATTATAAGAATTTTGATTTGACAATGGACTTGCAATTTGTTTGGGGAGTTGAAACCATGCAACAGTTCTACCATTCAACTTACGACCGTTTTGGAATCACGAACGGTTTGAGCAATATCCTGTATGACGCTTATAACGGGACGAATCCGAACACCATGCAACAAGCTATTTATTTGTGCAACTCAGGTCATGCCGGACAGGATACGACCGTTGATTCCCAGTGGATTGCCGATGGCTCTTATTTACGTTGCAATCTGTTGCAACTTGGTTACACATTCACTCCGAAAGCGATTAAATCGATCGGTTTGTCTGCTTTGCGTCTGTATGCGAGTGCAAATAACCTGTTCTTGATAACTTCGAAGGATTTCAACGGATATGATCCGGAATCAACCTCACAGGGTGATAGCAATAAGTTCGGGCAGAATATGACATTCTTCTCTTATCCGAGAGCAAGAACGTTTACTTTTGGCGTTAACGTAACATTTTAATTAATTAAAGGAGAATTCTAACGATGAAAAGAATATTGACAATGGTTGTTACATGCGCCTCTTTAATAGGGTTTAGTGCATGTTCGGACTTTTTGGATGAGGAGCCTAAGTCTTCATTGACAAGTGGAGCATTTTATAAAACGGAAGCTCAAGTGTTGGCAAATGTGAATTATCTGTATCGTACAGGTGCTTCTACTAAGTTAACAGGTGCAGGTAGTGCTTATATCGGACCTTTTGCTTCTGTAACAGGAAATTTGACAGGCTACTTTACGAATAGTTACGAAGGACAAGAATTGGTGTGTAAGTATTCACGAGAATTGACCCGCCAGCAAAACACGATGACGGTATCATCAACGATGGATGGTGTATGGGATGATTGCTATAAGGCCATTAATGTCGCCAATGGGGCTATCAAACACATACCGGAAGTTTCCATGTCTGAATCTGTCGCAAACCAGTTGATGGCGGAAGCTAAATTTTTCCGTGCATTCAATTATTTCAATCTGGTGAAAATTTTCGGACCCGTACCGATGCCTACGGAGCCTTATGAATCTATGGACAATCTATATTTGGAGCGTACTTCGACAGAACAGGTTTATGCGTTAATCGAATCAGATTTGAAAGATGCGGTAAATGCCCTGCCTGCAACTACGTTCTATAATAATGGAAATCGTGTTACGAAGTATGTGGCAGCTATGGCTTTGACTTCCGTTTATATGCAGGAAGGAAAGTATGCTGAAGCAGCTTCAACGGTGAAAACGGTTATCGATTCTCCTCATTCATTGACGGCAAACGGTGATCTGAGCATGAACAGCGCTTATAATAAAATCCGTTCGACAGATGGTTTGGACGAATCGATTTGGGCGTATGAGTTTGATGATGCCATCAGTAATGGCGGTTGGTGGCCTACGTATGCTTTTAACTCTTCCGCTACGGCTGTATTTGGCACTTATTCTATTTTCGAACGTGTATATGGCCCGATAGACCGATTCTTGAATGTATATGAATCCAACGATTTGCGTATCCAGCCTAACCAATTTTTCCATTGGAATTATACGAATCCGAATACAGGCAAGACATGGTCTTCCGAACAGGCAGGATGCTGGTTCTGGTATGATGAAGATGCATTGTTGAATACGGGACGTTCGACCAAAGACAAGGATTTGTATCGCTATGCAGAAGCATTGTTGGATGCGGCCGAGTCGATTGCACAATCTCAAGGTGTGACGGCCGAGGCTGCCGGTTATTTGGCATAGATAAAAGCCCGTGCCAACATGGAAGGCAAGTCTGCCGAGGCTATTGCTACCGATTTGCAGGCCTTGAGCCAGCAAGCCTTTATTGAAGAATGCTGGACTGAACGTCTGCGTGAGTTCCCATTGGAATTTAAGATTTGGGACGATTGTCTGCGTACGAAGAAGTTCCCGGTGATTTCCACGACAGAGAAAGGGCGTGTGACATATGTCGATTTGGTAGGAGCCCAAAATGCTTCCGGTGCGACATTCAAGTCATCTGACCTTCTGTGGCCGATCTCGTTGAACGAAATGCAACGCAATCCGAATTTGACGCAGAACGACGGATATCAGCTGAATTAATTGACTTAAAATCAGTTACTCCTTTATATAAACAGAGGTCGTTCGTTCACGAGTGGCCTCTGTTTTTTGGTATTAATAAATGGGGGATAACCCCGATCATATTGAAAACAAATCCAGAAATAAAAAAATTAAAGCAATGAAACTAAGTAAACAAGGAGCGATGGTGGGTATGATATGCCTTACCTCTCTCGTCTTTTCTTGCCAAGCACCGGAAAAGAAGCAACAAGTAGCAGCCACGGACTATACTGCTTATGTTGATCCGTATATCGGGTCAGGCGAACACGGACATGTCTTTGTCGGAGCCAATGTGCCTTTCGGCGCCGTGCAGGTCGGGCCGCAGAACATTCATAAAGGATGGGACTGGTGTTCCGGCTATCATTATTCGGATAGCGTGATTATCGGGTTCAGCCATACCCACCTGAGTGGTACGGGATGTGCCGACCTGGGCGATATCCTGGTGATGCCGTTTGTCGGAGAAGTCCGCACGGCACGTGGCGAACAGGACAATATCGAAGGCTCATGCGCCTCTTATTACAAGCACGAGAACGAATCGGTCGCCCCAGGCAACTACTCCCTTTTGATGGACAATGGCGTGAAAGTGGAGTTGACCTCTACCGAGCGTGTCGCCATGCACCACTATACGTTTCCGAAAAATCAAGCCGCTCATTTGCTGATCGACCTGAAAGAAGGGAACGGAGACAAATCGTACGACACGTATCTGAAGAAAGTCGATGAATATACAATAGAAGGTTATCGTTTCTCCCACGGATGGAGCCCCCAGCACAAGGTCTTTTTCGTAATGAAGTTTGACCAGCCGATTGCCTCTGTGCAAGTTTTCAAAGGTGACGAACCGGCCGGAGCCGACGAGCTGACCGCCGAAAACGTGAAAGGCGTTGTCTCTTTCCTGGACAATCCCGAGAACGTAATGGCCAAGGTGGCGATCTCTTCCGTCGGTTGTCCGAATGCCGGGCTGAACATGCAAACCGAGTTGCCGCATTGGGATTTTGCCCAGGTGCGCCAAGCCGCCAAAGAGAAATGGAACGACCAGTTGGCCTGTGTAGCAATAGACGGGGCGGACGAAAAAGACAGAAAAGTTTTCTATACCGCTCTTTACCATGCTTTTATTGCTCCGACTCTGTATTGCGATGTGAATGGCGAGTTTCGTGGGCAGGACGATCAGATATATAAGGACAATGATTGGACAAACTATTCCACCTTCTCTTTGTGGGATACCTACCGCACATTGAACCCGCTCTATACTATCATCGCGCCTGAGAAAGTAGACGACATCGTAAACTCGTTCCTGAGTATTTACGACCAACAGGGTAAGTTGCCGATCTGGCATTTGCTCGGTGGAGAAACCGATTGCATGCCGGGCTATAGTTCCGTGCCGGTCGTTGCGGATGCTTACCTCAAAGGTTTCGGCGGTTTCGACGCCGAGCGTGCTTTCCGGGCTATGGTCGGAACGGCAACAAACAAGAACCAGAAAGCAGTGCCTTATGTATTGGAAAAAGGCTTTATCCCGTGCGACAAAGTGCATGAAGCAACCTCCATCGCGATGGAATATGCCGTCGATGACTGGGGTATCGCTCTGATGGCGAAAAAGATGGGTAAGGACGATGCTTATGAAACTTATCTGAAGAGAGGAAAATATTATGCCCAGTATTTTGACACGGACATCCATTTCGTTCGTCCGAAAATGGAAGACGGAAGCTGGCGTACGCCGTATGACCCGTTCCGTTCCGTCCACGGGGTAGGCGATTTTACGGAAGGAACAGGCTGGCAATACACTTTCTTCGTGCCTCAGCATCCGGAAGGTCTGATCGGGATCATGGGAGGCGATGCTGCTTTTACGGCTAAGTTGGATTCCTTGTTCTGTGTCGAAGGCGATATGGGCGAAGGCGCTTCAAGTGATATCAGCGGTTTGATTGGGCAATATGCCCACGGCAACGAACCGAGCCACCACATTGCCTACCTTTATCCGTATGCCGGCGAACAATGGAAGACGGCCGAGAAGGTGCGCTACATTCAAAAAGAGTTCTATACCGACCAGCCCGATGGAATTATCGGTAACGAAGATTGCGGGCAGATGTCAGCCTGGCATATCATGTCTGCTTTAGGTTTCTACCAGGTGAACCCGTCGAACGGCGTGTTGGTCTTCGGAAGCCCCTTGTTTGAAAAAGCTTCGATCCGTTTGCCGGGTGGCAAGACGTTCGATGTCGTTGCCCAAAACAACAACGAAGAGAATATCTATATCCAGTCTGTGACATTGAACGGGCAGCCTTACGACAAGTCCTATATATTGTATGAAGACGTGATGAAGGGTGGAACGCTGACTTTCGTTATGGGCAACACTCCTAACAAACAATTCGGCGCGGCTCCGGAAAGTCGTCCGGTCTCTGCCGAATAGCCTTTTATGCTTTTAGTTAGGTTTTGATGGTTTTTAAGAAGAAAAGTTGCAGAGAGTGCAAAGAAAAACTTATCTTTAGCATCCAAATATAAAAGAGAAGCATAAATGAAGAAAAAAAGTATATGGGGTTTTGCCCTTGTAGCTATGCTGACCTGCTTGGGGAGGCCGGCCGTTGCGGCGGACGGGGCTTTTGATCCGGTAGAGTATGTTAATCCTTTAATGGGGACGCAATCGACGTATGAACTATCGGCCGGTAACACTTATCCGGCCATAGCACGTCCCTGGGGTATGAATTTCTGGACTCCGCAGACCGGCAAGATGGGCGACGGATGGGGGTATACCTATACCGCGAATAAGATACGCGGTTTCAAACAAACCCACCAACCGAGCCCCTGGATCAATGATTACGGCCAGTTTGCGATCATGCCGGTTGTCGGTTCTCCTGAATTCGATCAGGATAAGCGTGCCAGTTGGTTTTCCCACAAGAGTGAGATCGCGAAACCGTATTACTACGAAGTCTATCTGGCGGAACATGACGTGAAGACCGAGTTGACACCGACGGACCGTGCCGCCATGTTTCGTTTCACTTTTCCCGAAAACGAACATTCTTATGTCGTAGTGGATGCGTTTGACAAAGGTTCCTACATCAAGGTGGTTCCCGAAGAAAACAAGATTATCGGCTATACGACAAAGAATAGCGGGGGGGTGCCGGACAATTTCAAGAACTATTTCGTCATCGAGTTTGACAAATCTTTCACCTACGAAGCGACCTTTGCCGATGCGGCTTTGAAGGAAGGTGCGCGCGAGCAGCAATCCGACCATGTCGGTGCCGTTATCGGTTTCAAGACGGCGAAAGGCGAGATAGTGCATGCGAAGGTAGCCTCTTCGTTTATCAGTTTCGAACAAGCTTCGCTCAATCTGAAAGAACTGGGAACTGACAATTTTGACACATTGGTGCAAAAAGGCAAAGAGGTATGGAATAAGGAGTTGAGCAAGATCGAGGTGGAAGGCGGGACGCTGGACCAGTATCGGACGTTCTATTCTTGTATGTACCGCTCGCTTCTGTTTCCTCGCAAATTTTATGAAATAGACGCGTCGGGGAAAATCGTACATTATAGCCCTTACAATGGGGAAGTATTGCCGGGCTATATGTTTACCGACACCGGTTTTTGGGATACGTTCCGTAGCCTGTTCCCGTTCCTGAACCTGATGTACCCGACTATGTCGAAGGAGATGCAGGAAGGCCTGATCAATACCTATAAGGAAAGCGGCTTCTTCCCCGAATGGGCGAGCCCCGGACATCGTGGTTGCATGGTGGGCAACAACTCGGCTTCGGTTCTTGTGGATGCTTATGTCAAGGGTATAAAAGTGGACGATCTCGAAACATTGTACAAAGGTTTGATCCACGGAACGGAAAATGTACACCCGACGGTTTCTTCTACCGGTCGCCTCGGACATGAATATTACAACAAGCTGGGTTATGTGCCTTATGATGTAAAGATCAACGAGAATGCCGCCCGTACGTTGGAATATGCCTATAACGACTGGTGTATTTACCAGATAGCAAAAGACTTGGGACGTCCAAAGAAAGAACTGGACCTGTATGCCAAGCGTGCGATGAACTACAAGAACCTGTTTGACAAGGAGACCAAACTGATGCGTGGAAAGAATAAAGACGGCAAGTTCATGGCACCTTTTTCGCCATTGAAATGGGGAGATGCTTTCACGGAAGGGAACAGCTGGCACTATACATGGTCGGTTTTCCACGATCCGCAAGGCCTGATCGATCTGATGGGCGGACGAAAGGAATTTGTCGCTATGCTGGATTCCGTATTTGCCGTTCCCCCTGTGTTTGACGATAGCTATTACGGACAGGTTATCCATGAGATACGTGAAATGCAGATTATGAATATGGGGAACTATGCGCATGGCAACCAGCCGATCCAACATATGATCTATCTGTACAACTATGCCGGTGAGCCTTGGAAAGCCCAATACTGGCTCCGCCAGGTGATGAACCGCATGTACACCCCGACACCGGACGGCTATTGCGGTGACGAAGATAACGGGCAGACTTCCGCCTGGTATGTCTTCTCCGCACTCGGCTTCTATCCGGTTGCTCCCGGAACGACGCAATATGTATTGGGCGCACCTTTGTTCAAGAAAGCCACCCTGCACTTCGAGAACGGAAAGAATCTGGTTATCAACGCGCCGGAGAACAGCGACAAGAATATCTATATCGAGTCCATGTCTTTCAACGGAAAGAATTACACCAAAAACTATCTGGAGCATTTCGAACTGCTGGAAGGCGGTGTCCTGGATGTCAAGATGGGAGACAAGCCGAACATGAACAGAGGCGTGAATCCGGAAGATTTGCCATATTCGTTTTCAGTGAATGAGAAACAAAAAAAATAAACGATGGAGATACTAAAGAAAACAGGAAAAATCTTATTGGGCGTCATGATCGGAGTTGCCATCATGATGATTGTCGACAGGTATTGTGTCAAAGGAAAGCGACCGGCAGCCGGCGATTTGCCGAAAGAACCGGTTGAATATGTCAATCCCTATATGGGGAACATCAGTCATCTGCTGGTGCCGACCTATCCGACCGTCCACCTGCCAAACAGCATGTTGCGTGTCTATCCCGAACGAAGCGACTTCACGGGAGACCGATTGGGAGGCCTGCCTCTCATCGTGACGAGCCATCGAGGCAGTTCGGCCTTCAACCTGAGTCCTTATCAAGGCGACGAGGCAGGGCTGAGACCGGTTATCCGGTATAGCTATGATCGGGAAAAAATCGTCCCGTATCGGTATCAGGTCTATTTGGACGATGCGAATATCGAGGTCGATTATGCCCCCTCTCACCAGAGCGCGGTTTACAACCTTACATTTGAGAAAGACGGACTGGCTTATCTGGTGTTCAATAGCCGTAACGGAGAGTTGAAATGTGATGGAAATACGGTCAGCGGTTTTCAATATGTAGATAAGAAAACGAAAGTCTATTTATATGCCGAAACAGACAAGGCGCCGGAGAAATCCGGTGTCCTGTCCGATGGAACCGTGAAGTTTGGTGAATCGTCCGTAGAAGGGAAAAATGCAGCTTTGGCATTGGCTTTCTCCGGTCAGAAAGAGATCAGCGTTCGTTATGGAATCTCTTTTATCAGCACGGAGCAAGCCCGGAAGAACCTGGAACGTGAGATCAACTCTTACGATGTGGATGCGATCGCCCGGATCGGACGCAACGAATGGAACGACGCTTTGGGCAAGATACAGGTGAGCGGAGGAAGCGAAAACGACAAGACTATTTTCTATACCTCCTTGTACCGTTGTTATGAACGCCCGGTGAACCTGAGTGAAGACGGTAAATACTATAGCGCCTTTGACGGCAAGATACATGATGACGGTGGCCATTCGTTCTATACCGACGACTGGATTTGGGATACTTATCGTGCCACCCATCCGCTTCGTATCCTGATCGATAAGGAGCGTGAGACCGATATTATCAATTCCTACCTCTTGATGGCCCAGCAGATGGGGACAAACTGGATGCCGACGTTTCCCGAAGTGACCGGCGATTCCCGTCGAATGAACTCCAACCACGCCGTAGCCACCGTTATCGATGCATGGCGGAAAGGTGTTCGCGGTTTCGATCTTGAAAAAGCCTACGAAGCAGCCCGTAAGGGTATCGAGGAAAAAACGCTGATCCCCTGGTCGGCGGCTCCTTCCGGATGGTTGGATGAGTTTTATAAGGAACATGGCTATATCCCCGCTTTGAAACCGGGAGAGAAGGAAACGGTTGAGAACGTCTCTCCGTGGGAAAAACGCCAGCCGGTCGCCGTTACCTTAGGGACGGCTTATGACGAATGGTGCCTTTCGCAGATTGCGGCCGAACTGGGTAAGAAAGAAGATGCGGAATATTTCCTTGCCCGGTCTTATAACTACCGGAACCTCTTTAATCCGGAAACCCGTTTCTTCCATCCGAAGGACAAGGACGGCCGTTTTATCGAAGGAGTGGACTATCGGTATTCTGGAGGCCTGGGAGCCCGTGATTATTATGATGAGAACAACGGCTATGTCTATCGTTGGGATGTACAACACAACATCGGCGACCTGGTTTCGCTCATCGGTGGAAACGAAGCCTTTACGGCTGCCCTCGATTCGATGTTCGATACACCCTTGGGCATGTCCAAATGGCAATTCTATTCGTTCCTGCCTGACCACACCGGCAATGTCGGCATGTTCTCGATGGCAAATGAACCGAGCCTGCATATCCCGTATCTCTATAATTATGCCGGGCAACCTTGGAAGACACAGAAGCGCATCCGTGTCCTGCTCGATGAATGGTTCCGTAATGACCTGATGGGTGTCCCCGGCGATGAAGACGGTGGCGGCATGTCGGCCTTCGTGGTGTTTAGTATGATGGGATTTTACCCGGTGACACCGGGATCCCCGACCTACAATATCGGCAGCCCTGTCTTTTCGGACGTGAAGATCGACCTTGGAAATGGTAATGTGTTTGAGATTGTGGCAGACGATGCAACCCATGATAATAAATATGTGCAATCGGTTACGTTGAATGGCGAAGAATTGAACCGGCCCTGGTTTGACCATAGCCGGATTTCCGCCGGCGGCGTTCTGTCTCTGAAGATGGGACCGAAAGCCAATAAGGAATGGGGAGTCGGAAACCCGCCGCCATCGGTCGGTCCGAAGCAGCAGTAAGCCGGATAAAAAAATAGTCGTATATTTGTATACGTTATGGAGGAGAAAAAACGAAAGATAAACGCTGATAAAAAAAGTTGGTATGTATTATATACCGCCCCAAGAGCGGAAAAACAGGTGAGAGACCGGGTGGGTGCGCTCGGAATCGAATGCTGGCTTCCGCTCCATCGTGCACCCCGGGTTTGGTCTGACCGTGTCAAGATTGTGGAATTGCCGTTGTTTAGCTCTTATCTGTTTGTACGGTGTACCGATCCTGTGTTGAGAAATCTGACCCGGGTGTATGGCGTGGCTCGTATTGTCTATTACAATGGAAAACCGGCCGTTGTCCGCCAAAGAGAAATCAATGCTATCCAGGAATTTCTCGATCAGGCCGCCGAACATGCTTTATGCCCCGGCGAAGAAGTCGAAATCCTTTGCGGGGCCATGAAACATATTTCCGGTAAAGTGAAGAGGGTCAAAAAGAATCACCTCTTTCTTTACCTCGAACAATTGGGAGCTACCGTCTGTGTCAGGCTGGACGAGGTGGCGAGGGTAGACCGGTTGAAATGATTGTCAATTGTCAATTGCAAAAAGCAGTTGCCGATAGACATAATCCATATCGACATGCTTTCTGACCAAAGCCGCCAACTTATCGTATTGTTCTTCTTTGAATGCGGCATAGTCGAAGGGGGCAGAGGTGCACGGTTGTGCGTCTTTGCTCCCTTTGTCAAAACCTGCGGCCAGGTTGTCCAAGACCTCCGGGTTGTCCAGTATCCCGTGCATATAGCTACCCCAGCACATGTTGTCCACGTAATAGCCGTCCGTCCGTCCGTCATCGAGGATGCAGACCGGGCTTTCGGGCGCGTCGCCAAGCCGTGTTGTCCGGCCCATGTGTATCTCGTAGCCCCGGCAATGGCCATGGAGGGCGTTTTGCGCCCCGTCTTTCCACACGCCGTCCGTACGCCCAGTGGAGGGCAGGAATGTGAAGGAACTTTGGCAGGTTACTTTCTCCGGTTCGATGACCGTACATTGCGGCAACAGGCCCAGCCCGGGAACGGCGGGCAGGTTACCCTCGATAGCGTCCGGGTCTTCGATCCGTGCCCCCATCATCTGATACCCACCACAGATGCCGATGATCTTTTTCCCGTTTTTGCGGGCGCGTATAATTGCATCGGCTATGCCGTTTGCCCGCAAGCTTTGCAAGTCTGAAAGTGTGTTCTTGGATCCGGGGATCAGGATGATATCCGCTTTTTCTATCTCATCGATGTTGTTCGTGTAATAAGCATTGAAACGGGGGTCCATGTCCAAAACATCGAAGTCGGTGAAATTGGACATCCGCTTTAACAGGATGATCGCCACGTTGATCTTTCCGTCCCGGAAGGCATTGTGTTTCATATCGAGGGCGACCGAATCTTCTTCTTCGATCTTGATGTCGCGAAACCAAGGGATCACGCCTACGACCGGCACACCGGTCAAGTCCTCGATTATCTTCCGCCCCTCGTCAAAGAGAGAAGCATCTCCTCTGAATTTATTGATAATGATACCTTTGATCAACACTCTTTCTTCCGGTTTCAGCAGAGCGATTGTCCCGTAGACAGACCCGAAGACACCGCCCCGGTCTATGTCGGCGACCAAAAAGGTGGCTGCTCCCACCTGCTTGGCTATTCGCATGTTGGTGATGTCGCGCTCACGCAGGTTCAGTTCGGAAATACTGCCGGCTCCTTCCAGCACGATCGGGCTATAGCGGCTTTCCAGACGGTGGAAGGCAACGACCGCCTCTTCGAACAATTTCTCTTTTCGGTTCTGCATGCCGAAATAATCCCGTGCCGACATGTTTCCGACCGGCCGGCCGTTCAAGATGACCTGCGAGCTTTTGTCATTTGTTGGTTTCAGCAACACCGGATTCATATCCGTATGCGGAGCGATCCCACAAGCTTCGGCCTGTACCACCTGCGCACGCCCCATTTCTCCACCTTCGGGCGTGGAGTAGGAGTTGAGCGACATGTTTTGCGCCTTGAACGGAGCCGGACGATATCCGTCTTGTTTGAATATACGGCAGAAAGCCGTATTAATAACGCTTTTGCCTGCATCGGAACAAGTCCCGACAAACATGATCGGTTTCAGGTGTTTGTTCATTTATTTTGGATTTATGTAGATGACACAAAAATGCAGCACAAAGATAGAATGCAATTTGTCATTTCTGTCGAAAAAAAAGACTGTTTTGGGTAGATTTTAATGTTAAAAATTTTTTGCGGGCGATAGTATTTTCAATAATTATGGTATGGATGGAACAAAATTCATTGTTTTTTGACGAATAGAGGTAAAGAATATGGTTATAATTTTGTAATGACGCTTTTTTCAATAGTGATTTCATGGACAAATAAGTGATAATTCCAAAAAAAGAATAACTTTGTAGGCGTTTAATACTTACATGGGAACAACTTAAAAATAAATATAAAAATGGATACAAAGATTCAGGAACTGACCGACAAGATCTACAAGGAAGGAGTAGAGAAAGGCAACGAAGAAGCAGGGCGAATCATTGCCGATGCAAATGCTCAGAAACAGGCTATTTTGACTGAAGCAGAAGCAGAAGCGAAACGTATTGTGGCGCAGGCTGAAAAGCAAGCAGCCGAGTTGAAAAAGAATACGGAAGCCGAATTGAAGTTGTTTGCCACCCAAGCTGTAGAAGCGCTGAAGAGCGAAGTGGTAAATCTCATTACCGGGAAAATCACCTCCTCCAATGTGAAAGCGATCGTTTCTGATACTGCATTTATGCAGAAAATGGTTTTAGAAATGGCAAAGGAATGGGTGGTGAAGGAAGCTATCACGATCCAGACGGCCGATGCCGATGCACTCACCCGGTATTTCGAAGCCAATGCCAAAAGTCTCTTGGATGGCGGTGTGAAAATTGAAAAAGTGAGCGGTCATGATGCCTCTTTCGCGATCGTCCCGGCTGACGGTTCGTATAAAGTTAGTTTCGGAGAAGACGAGTTTGTCGCTTTCTTCAAAGAATTCCTTCGTCCCGGATTGGTAGAAATGCTGTTCTGATATGGGTAAGTATTATTGCTTAATCGCAGGACTCCCCAATATCGCGCTCGACGATAGTAAACTGACCTATTCCATCAGCGAATTCAGACAGGAATTGGACGGCATACTGACGAAAGCCGATAAGAAGCTGATCGATCTGTTCTTCCTCAAATTCGACAATAAGAACCTGATTGATCATCTCAAACAACCGGACCGTGATTCGGATCAGAGGGGATGTATAACGTACGAAGAGTTCGATGCCCTTTACAAAGCATTGAAGGAAGAAGAAAAAATTCCCAAGAATGACCGGATACCTCCTTATTTCAAGGCGTTTTTCAGAGCTTACCTTGACGCGCAAGGAAAAGAAAACAATTCCGAAATCCCGTGGGAAGACCGCTTGGCAGCCCTTTACTATGCGTATGCCATGAAAAATCCGAACAGGTTCGTTCGCGATTGGTTCGAGTTGAATTTGAATATCAACAATATGCTGACGGCTATCACCTGTCGCAAACACGGCTTCGATAAAGCCGGCTATATCGTCGGAGAGAATGAAGTCGCCCAGGCGCTTCGTACATCCAACGCCCGTGATTTCGGGTTGGGAGATACGGTGGACTATTTGCCCGATCTCGGGCGTATTGCCGAAGAAACGGATTTGATGGTTCGCGAGAAGAAAGTGGACCTCTTGAAGTGGAAATGGCTCGAAGAACATACATTCTTTAAACCTTTCGACATAGAGAGTGTATTCGCCTATCTGCTGAAACTGGAAATGATCGAACGTTGGGTGACACTGGATAAGGCGACCGGTGAAAAGACTTTCCGTGAGATCGTCGGAGCGATGAAGAAAGGCAGCGATAATGCCTTGGAAGAATTTAAAAGAAACAATAAAAAATGATATCCGGATTTATGGTTTCAGATTTATGATTTATGCGTCGATGCCAAATCATAAGTCATACATCATAAATCATAAATAAACAGATTATGGCTACGAAAGGAATTGTAAAAGGAATCGTTTCCAACCTTGTTACCGTAGAGGTGGATGGACCGGTTTCCCAAAATGAGATCTGTTACATTTCCGTAGGAGGCGTGAAGCTGATGGCGGAAGTTATTAAGGTAATAGGCAAGAATGCTTTTGTACAGGTATTTGAGAGTACTCGCGGTATGCGCGTGGGCGACGAAGCCGAGTTTGAAGGACATATGTTGGAGGTAACGTTGGGACCGGGAATGTTGTCGCGCAACTACGATGGTTTGCAGAACGACCTCGACAAGATGGAAGGTGTTTTCCTCAAACGCGGAGAATACACGTTCCCGTTGGACAATGATAAGTTGTGGGATTTCAAACCTCTTGCCAAAGTGGGCGACAAGGTGGCCGCCGGTGCCTGGTTGGGTGAAGTAGACGAAAACTTCCAGCCTCACAAGATCATGGTCCCCTTTACCTTCAAGGGAGAATATACGATCAAGAGCCTGAAAGAAGCAGGACAATATACAATCAATGAGGTGATAGCCGTCCTGACGGACGAAGCCGGCAAAGATGTGGAGGTGACGATGATACAACGCTGGCCGGTAAAACGCGCCATCACCTGCTACAAAGAGAAGCCGCGCCCTTATAAGTTGCTCGAAACGGGGGTCCGTACGATCGATACGGTGAACCCGATTGTGGAAGGTGGTACAGGGTTTATCCCCGGACCGTTCGGAACCGGAAAGACCGTGCTTCAGCACGCCATCTCCAAACAGGCAGAAGCCGATATCGTGATCATTGCCGCTTGTGGTGAACGTGCGAACGAGGTGGTGGAAATCTTTACCGAGTTCCCCGAACTGGTCGATCCGCATACGGGCCGTAAGTTGATGGAGCGTACCATCATTATCGCCAATACGTCGAACATGCCCGTGGCCGCCCGTGAAGCGTCTGTCTACACGGCCATGACAATCGCTGAGTATTACAGGAGTATGGGATTGAAGGTGCTTTTGATGGCTGACTCGACTTCCCGTTGGGCACAGGCCTTGCGTGAAATGTCCAACCGTCTGGAAGAACTTCCCGGACCGGACGCGTTTCCGATGGACTTGTCCGCAATCGTGGCCAACTTCTATGCACGTGCCGGATATGTACATTTGAATAATGGTGAAACGGGTTCCGTTACTTTCATCGGCACGGTATCGCCCGCCGGTGGTAACCTGAAAGAGCCTGTGACGGAAAATACGAAGAAGGTGGCTCGTTGCTTCTACGCATTGGAGCAGGAGCGTGCCGACCGTAAACGCTATCCGGCTGTGAACCCGATCGATAGTTACTCTAAATACCTTGAATATCCCGAATTTCAGGAATATATAGCAGAACATATCTCTCCGACATGGATCGACAAGGTGAACGAGATCAAAACACGAATGTTGCGCGGTAAGGAAATTTCCGAACAGATCAACATCCTTGGTGACGATGGTGTACCGGTGGAATATCACGTGATCTTCTGGAAATCGGAACTGATCGACTTCGTGATCCTGCAACAGGATGCGTTCGATGCGATCGATGCGGTAACCCCGCTCGCACGTCAGGAGTTCATGTTGGACAAGGTTGTGAAGATTTGCCATACCGAGTTCAAGTTCGACTCCTTCCTCGATGTAATGGAATACTTCAAGAAGATGATCAACATATTCAAGCAAATGAACTATTCCGAATATGAGAGTGAACAGTTCAAGGCGTTTAACGCCCAGCTCGATGAACTGATCGCTAAGCAATTGACAATGGATAATTGACAATTTAGAAAGGGAAATATATATACAAACATTTAATTGTTAATTGACAATTAAAAAACGAAGTTTTTTTATGAAGGCTTTTCAAAAAATATATACAAAGATTACCCAGATTACAAAAGCGACCTGTTCGCTGAAAGCAACGGGGGTTGGGTATGACGAGTTGGCCTCTGTTGACGGCAAACTGGCTCAGGTGGTAAAGATTATCGGCGATGAAGTGACCTTGCAGGTCTTTTCCGGTACGGAAGGTATCCGTACGAATGCTGAAGTCGTGTTCATGGGAAAGGCTCCTTCCTTGAAGGTGGGTGACCAGCTGGCCGGCCGTTTCTTCAACGCGTATGGTGATCCGATTGATGGCGGTCCTGTACCCGAAGGTAAAGATGTCGAAATTGGTGGTCCGTCCGTGAACCCCGTTCGCCGCCAGCAACCATCCGAACTGATCGCTACGGGTATTGCCGGTATCGACTTGAACAACACGCTGGTGACCGGGCAGAAGATCCCGTTCTTCGCTGACCCCGACCAGCCGTTCAACCAGGTAATGGCAATGGTAGCCTTGCGGGCTCAGTCCGATAAGATTATCCTGGGTGGCATGGGTATGACGAATGACGATTATCTCTTTTTTAAGAATACGTTTAGCAACGCCGGTGCACTGGATCGTATCGTCAGTTTCATCAATACGACGGAAGACCCCTCTGTAGAACGCATCCTGATCCCTGATATGGCCTTGTGTGCGGCCGAATATTTTGCTGTGCAAAAGAACGAAAAGGTGTTGGTGCTGCTCACCGACATGACCAACTATGCGGATGCTTTGGCAATAGTCTCCAACCGTATGGACCAGATTCCGTCGAAAGACTCCATGCCGGGTTCCTTGTATTCCGATTTGGCCAAGATTTACGAGAAAGCTGTTCAGTTCCCTGCCGGCGGTTCGATTACGATTATTGCCGTGACGACTCTGTCCGGTGGCGACATTACGCATGCCGTGCCTGACAATACGGGCTATATCACCGAAGGCCAGTTGTACCTCCGTAAGGATAGCGATGTCGGCAAGGTGATCGTCGACCCGTTCCGAAGCCTGTCCCGTCTGAAACAATTGGTGACCGGAAAGAAGACGCGCGAAGACCATCCGCAGGTGATGAACGCCGCCGTCCGTCTGTATGCCGATGCCGCCAATGCGAAGACGAAGATGGAGAACGGTTTCGACCTGACAGACTACGACAATCGTACATTGGCTTTCGCAAAAGACTATTCCGAAAAGCTATTGGCTATCGACGTCAATCTCGATACGACCGAAATGCTCGATGTGGCATGGGATTTGTTCGGCGAGTATTTTGAACCGGCCGAAGTGAATATCAAACAGGCGTTGGTCGACAAATATTGGAAAAAGAATTGACAATTTAAAAAGTATGGCAATAAAGTTTCAATATAATAAAACTTCCCTTCAGCAATTGGAAAAGCAACTGAAGATGCGTGAGCGTTCCCTGCCGACGATCAAGAGCAAGGAAAGCGCCTTGCGTATCGAAGTGAAGCGGACTAAAGACGAAGTGACGAAATTGGAACTTCAGCTTGAACAGGAAATACAGAGTTATGAAAACATGGTGGCTCTGTGGAACGAGTTCAATCCCGAACTGATTGCGGTACGGGATGTTTCTCTTTCCACCAAAAAAATAGCCGGTGTGGTGGTTCCTGTGTTGGACGAGATCCAATTCGAGATCGGTCGTTACAGCCTGTTCAATGCCCCGGCTTGGTTTGCCGACGGTATCGAGCTATTGAAGAAGTTGGCGCGTACCGGTATCGAAGCCGAGTTTTCGGGAATGAAGCTGGAGTTGTTGGAGCATGCGCGGAAGAAAACTACTCAGAAGGTGAACCTTTTTGAGAAGGTGCAGATTCCGGGGTATAAAGATGCGATCCGCAAAGTGAAACGATTTATGGAAGACGAGGAAAGCCTCTCCAAATCATCACAAAAGATCATGCGGGCTAATCAGGAAAAGCGTAAAGCGAAAGAAGAAAAAGAGGAGGCTGAAGTATGATAGTAAAGATGAGCAAATATGCCTTCATGGTATATCATAGAGAATATGATGCATTCCTCACGACTCTCCGCGAATTGGGTGTTGTGCATGTGAAGGAAACGAACTCGATTTTGGACAATGCGGAACTACAGGCTCTGCTGGCCGAACGAAAACAGGTGGGAACAGCAATCCGCTATTGCAAGAGCTTGAATTCGCAGGTGAAAGGAGCGACTCTCGCTCCGGCACGGGAACTGACGAAGGCCGAAGGGCTGAAACTGGTGGACAATCTGGAAGAAATGCAGGAGAAGAAGGCCCGGTTGCAAGCGGAAAAAGCTTTGTTGGAGAAGGATATCGCTTATATGGATATCTGGGGAGAGTTCAGTTATGCAAATATCAGACGGCTGGAAAAAGCGGGCTTCGACGTGACGTTCTTTAGTTGCCCGACTTCCAAATACGAACCCAAATGGGGAGAAGAGTACAACGCTTTTCTGGTCAATAATTTCCAGTCGGTCACCTATTTCGTGACGATCACCAAGGCGGGGACACCGATTGACATCGATGCTGAACGTCCGAAAATGCCCGACCGGAGTTTGGCGAAACTTCATCTCGCGAAAGAACAATTACTTGACAATATCAAGGACTTGAACAATCAGTTGAAGGAGTTTGCCGCCGGTCAGTACAATACATTGATTGAGTTGGAAAAGAATATCCAAAACGAATTCAATCTCTCTCATACGTTGGTACAAACAGACCGCGAGGCCGGTGATAAGTTGATGTTGCTGGAAGGATTTGTCCCTACAGAAGAAGCTCAGGCTATGGAGGCCGCCCTTGAAAAAGATGGCTATTATTTTCAGGAATTGGACATACAGGACGGAGACCGGGTTCCGATCAAACTGAAAAATAATAAGTTCAACCGGTTGTACGAACCGATCACCAAGATGTTTTCCTTGCCGAACTACACCGAGTTCGACCCGACACCGTTCTTCGCCCCCTTCTTTATGCTCTTTTTCGGGCTTTGTTTCGGAGATGGTGGCTATGGCTTGCTGGTGATCATAGCTTGCACGATTATGAAGCGCAAGGTGGGGGCTGATTTCAAACCCTATCTGAGCCTGTTCCAGTATCTTGGTCTGGCGGCGCTGATTGTCGGAATCTGTACAGGATCGTTTTTCGGTATCGCTCTGGTCGATGTACCGGCGTTTGCCTCCGTAAAGGATTACTTTGTGAATAGTGATAACCTGATGACGTTCTCGATTATCATCGGTTTGGTGCAGATCGTATTCGGAAAGGCGGTTGCCGCTTTGAAGATCATGTCGCAAAAAGGAACAAAATACGGTATTGCCCCGTTTGCCTGGGTCTTTATCATTATTGCTCTGTGTTGCACATTTGGCCTGCCGATGCTGAACGTACAATTGTCCGACACGGTGAAGAATGTATTCTTAGGTATTGCGGCAGCCGGTTTGCTGGTGGCTTTTCTCTACAATTCTCCGGGAAAGAACATCTTCCTGAATTTCGGTACAGGACTTTGGAATACTTATAATATGGCTTCGGGTCTGTTGGGAGATACGCTTTCTTACATCCGTCTGTTCGCAATCGGGCTGACCGGGGCGATTCTGGGGGGCGTGTTCAACTCGCTGGCCGTCGACATGACGGAAGGAATGAATGTTGTCCTGCGTGCGGTTTGCATGTTGCTGATCCTGCTGGTTGGTCACTCGATCAACATTGGTCTCTGTACGATCAGTTCGCTGGTTCACCCGTTGCGTCTTATTTTCGTGGAATATTATAAGAATGCGGAATTCGAAGGTGGCGGAAAAGAGTACAAGCCGTTCAAAAAAGTATAAATAACAAAAGGGAAACATTTCCCTCTCAAAGAAAAATCAAATAATAACAAAAGAATAAATTAAAAACAATTTTCATTATGGAACCAATTTTATTAGCTTATCTGGGTATTGCGTTGATGACAGGGCTGACTTTTATCGGCAGTAGTTATGGTGTAACAATCTGCGGTAACGCCGTTGTTGGAGCAATGAAGAAAAATCCCGATGCACTGGGTACTTACATCGCATTAAGTGCGTTGCCCTCTTCTCAAGGGTTGTATGGATTCGTAGGTTACTTCATGATGCAGAAATTCTTGGTTGATAGCATCACGATGTTGAATGCGACAGCCGTATTCGGAGCCGGTTTGGTACTGGGTTTTGCCGGTCTGTTCTCTGCTATCCGTCAGGCAGAAGTTTGTGCAAATGGTATAGCTGGTGTAGGAGCCGGTCACAATGTGTTCGGTGCTACTATGGTGATGGCCGTATTCCCCGAATTGTATGCAATCTTGGCTTTGCTGGTTGTTATCCTGATCGGTGGCACTCTTCCGGTATAATTTGAATAAGAACAACGAAAAAGGCGGCATATAATGTCAATATTTTATATGCAGCCTTTTTTATTTGTATATATAAAATAACGTCAGATGAAGAAACAATTACTATTAATGACGCTTTGTGTCGGGATGTTCTGCGGAACGGAGGCTCAAGGGCAGGATGCAGAGCGGTTATCCGGATACGTTCAGGCGGAACGTTTTACGAAAGAAAAACTGAACACAATGCTTTTTTCCACATCCGTCGATCCGCATTGGTTTCAGAAAGGCAATAGCTTCTGGTACGAATATAAGACCGGTAACGGCAAAGCCTGGTATGTCGTCGACCCGGTGGCAAAGACGAAGCGTCCGCTTTTCGACCTGGACGATATTGCTGCACAGATAACCGAGATCGTCAAAGACCCGTTTACCGCCCAGCAGCTACCCATCCAGAAACTCGAAGCAGGGGAGGACGGACGTACTTTCACTTTCCAGATCACCTCTTCGCAAGATGCCAAAAAGGACACGACCGACAAGGACAAAGGCCCGAAGAAAGAGATATTCTTTTTCTCCTACGACTATCCCACGCGTAAATTGACCTGGCTCGAGGACAAGAAGAAAGAAACGAAATATCCGGACTGGGCCTCGTTTTCGCCCGACGGCAAAACGGTCGTGTATGCAAAAGACCTGAACCTCTACCGGATGTCTCGCGAGGACTACGAGAAATTGAAGAAAGACGATAAGGATAGCACGGTTACAGACATACAACTCACTACTTTCGGTGTGAAAGACTTCGGATTCGGCCAACCTTATAGCTTGCTGAACACCGACACGCTTTGCAACGGCAAGAGGAAAGGTGTTTGGGGGATCGTCTGGTCGCCTGATTCCCGTTATTTTGCCGTGACGGTTGAAGACGAGCGTGCCGTGAAAGACCTTTGGGTGATCAACTCTATGGCTTCGCCCCGTCCGACACTGGAAACCTATAAGTACCAGATGCCCGGTGAGAAGGAAGCCCCCGTCGAACACCTGTTCTTGTTCGATATGAACGACAACAGCTACAAGGAAATCCGCACGTCGGCATTCAAAGACCAGACGTTGCGCTTGGCACGTCGGCCGTGGGAACAGAAAGACCGTGACCGGAAGGAGGTGGCGAATGTCTGGCTGGGCGACAATGACCGTTTCTTCGTCACCCGTTCGAGCCGCGATCTGCACCGCATTGATATCTGTTCGTATACAGTCGGCCAGGATTCGATCCGTCCGATTATCGAAGAACGTATGAACACATATCAGGAAGTCCGTCCATTGGCTACCATCGGTAATGGCAAGGAACTGATCCAGTGGAGCGAACGCGACGGCTGGGCACACCTCTATCTCTATGATGGCGAGGGTAACCTGAAGAATCGTATCACACGTGGTCCTTGGCATGTGGATCAGATCGTGAAGGTGGACGAAGCCAAACGTGTCGTTTACTTCTTGGCTAACGGGAAAGATAAAGATGAAAATCCCTACTACGAACACCTGTATCGTGTGGGCCTCGATGGAAACGGTTTGCAACAGGTCACTCCGGGCGACTATTTCCACACGGTCAGCATGGATGACAACGCGGCCTTCGTGGTCAACAACTATTCGCGCGTGAACACTATCCCACGTACGGATTTGATGGATAGCAACGGCCGGAAGCTGATGACGCTCGAAGAGAGCGACTTTTCAGGGTTGCTGGCTGCCGGTTACCAGTTTCCCGAACCTTTTAAGGTGAAGGCGGCAGATGGCGTGACCGACCTCTACGGTGTGATGTATAAACCCTTCAATTTCGATTCGACGGCCCTGTATCCGATCATCGATTATGTCTATCCGGGGCCGCAGGTCGAAGCTACCGTTTATCCGTTCAGCCGTATGAGTGTACGTACGGACCGTCTGGCACAGGCAGGCTTCATTGTGATCACGGTCGGAAACCGGGGCGGACATCCGAGCCGTTCAAAATGGTATCATAACTTCGGCTATGGTAACTTGCGCGATTATGGATTGGCGGATCAGAAGGCGGCTATCGAACAATTGGCCAACCGCTATTCATTCATCGATATCAACCGTGTCGGTATTCATGGCCATTCGGGTGGCGGATTCATGTCTACGGCAGCTATTCTGCAATATCCGGATTTCTTCAAGGTTGCCGTTTCGTGTGCCGGAAACCATGACAACCGCATTTATAACCGTTGGTGGAGTGAAACGCATCATGGCGTGAAGGAAGTGGTCAGCGAAAAGGGGGATACGACTTTCGTCTATAACATCAAGACGAACGAGGAGATCGCAAACAGGCTGAAAGGACATCTGATGCTTGTACATGGCGATATCGACAACAATGTTCATCCGGGCAATACGCTCCGTGTGGTAGACGCCTTGATCCGTGCAGGCAAACGCTTCGATATGTTGCTTTTACCGCAACAACGCCACGGTTTCGGCGACATGGACGAATATTTCTATTGGCGTATGGTCGACTATTTCTCCCGCAATCTGCTGGGCGAACAAGAAATATCGGTAGATATCCCGAAACGATAAAACAAAAAGGCGGTGTGTCAAAACACCGCCTTTTTGTTTTATTTCCCAGTATTCAATTTATGAATCAGGATTTCACTGGCCTTGAATTTTACTGATGTGCGGGCGCGTATCTTACATTCTTCACCTGTACGAAGGTTACGCCCTGGGCGCTCTGTCTGATAATGAGGAACCAATTTGCCAAAATAATGAATGCTCACACCTTCTCCCTTTGCGAGTTTTTCAGTAATCAGTTCGATATATGAATTCAGAAATTTCTTTGCGGCAACGTCCGTACATTCCATCCGTTGTGCCAATTCCTTAATTAGTGCTCTTTTTGTAGTCATATAATAGTTGTTTTATCGTTATTGTTTTTCTTTCCGAACCCTGTCCCTGGGCGGATTTGTCTAAGATGAAAAGCGCGGGACTGTTGTCTTTAATACTATCGCTAATCCTGATTAGCGATAAACATAGCCCACGCTTTACAGATACGATAAAACGTTTGGAACTGATTGTTTCGCTACTTTCCCGGATGGCTTGAAATTGTCTAGATTTCTACTTAGGGATAATACTAAAACGCTTATAAGTGGAAAAAATATTGTCTTGTTAATTCATAGGCCCCTTTGTTAAATTGCCCGGTAGTCCTCCGAAGTCAGGCGTATTATAAAATGAAAAAGCGTGAGGACTGTTGTTCGGACTTAAGTAGAGGTTCTAGACAACCCGCCATGCAGTACTATACAACAGTTTGCTCACGCCCTTATGCTATATACGTAGGTATATAATCAAAACATGAGCATTTTTGTTTATGACCCTTCTATGGCTTGAAATTGTCTAGATTTCTACTTAAGGATAAACCAAAACGCTTTTTATATAAATCATAGATAATGTTTCCTTGACGCTTCAAGGTTCAATTACCACCACAAAGATAGGAAACATCTATGAAAAACCCGATTCATTTCATTAAAAAAGCTCTTATTTATTCACAGGTTTTGAGAATTTAATAAGGGCGTGAATTTATAATTTCCAATTCCCTATAGCAATAATAATGTCTAGATTCCTACTCCGATGAATTGGCTTTTTATCTCCATACCTGACCGCCTTTTCAATGAGATGTTCGGGATTTGTGACTGAAAGATACGATTTTGCATTCAAAAATCAAGTGACGTTTTAATTTGTTTACGACTCCGAAAGCCGATGGAAAGTTTGTGGCAATCCGTATCTGGACTTTAAAAGTTTCGCGGACAAGGAGAGGGGTGTGGCGGAGGAGTGGTAGGTAAAAAAGGAAACAAGATGGAAACGGAAAGTCTTTCTTCGTAAAAATTTTACTTGATTATTATGGAGAATTACGATTTTATTTTTGGCACTATCGGATTTGCAACTGGCTGGAACGGTGGTCTCCTCTGAGGTTGTTCCTGAGATGGATGAAGGCATGGGAGAGAGGTAAACAATGTGGAAAAGGAAGAATGGATATGGCTTATTAAAAAATGTTATCAATGGATATTTTAATAATTCTTATCATGAAACGATTGGTGTTTGTCGGGTTGTTCATATCGGATTGTTGGGTTTGGTTAGGACAGGGAAATACCTGTGTTCCTATCGACTCACTAAGAAAAGTAGTTTATAAACTAATTTAAATAGTTTGCAAACTAAATATTTTAGTTATATTTGCTCCGAATAAATAAAATATCATGAAACGACTGACCGCAAGAGAAGAAGAAATCATGGGTTATTTCTGGACGAAAGGCCCTTTGTTCGTCAAGCAACTGCTCGAATTTTATGACGAACCAAAGCCGCATTTCAATACCCTTTCCACAATTGTACGCGGATTGGAGGAGAAAGGCTTTTTGGCACATAACACGTTTGGTAATACCTACCAATATTATGCCACCGTGACGGAAGCAGACTATAGCCGAGGCACGTTGAAGAATGTCATTGCCAAGTATTTCAACAACTCCTATCTTGGTGTTATCTCTTCATTGGTGAAGGAAGAGGAAATATCTGTGGAGGAACTGAAGGAACTGATAGAATCAATTGACAAAGGACAATTGACAATTGATAATTAAGAGAGTGAAGGATTTTTATTATTAATCTTTAATTCTTTCAACGTGGGAACATTTTTAGTCTTCATAATGAAATCTACCTGTTGCCTGGCGGTGTTTTACCTGTTCTATTGCCTGCTTTTGAGTCGGGATACGTTCCACCGTTTCAACCGGATGGCGCTTCTCGGCGTGATAGCTTTTTCTATGGCGGTTCCTTTTATGCGGTTTGCAACGGATGAACCGGCCATCGTGCAGCCTACGGTGTCGGATATCGGGCGGTTATTGCAAATGGCCGAGACTCCCGTGGAGGTAGAGAGTGGCCTTTCGTTTTGGTTAGTGGCTCTGTTTGTGGTCTATGCCAGCGGATGCCTCTTTTTTACGGGTCGGTTCCTCTATTCTGTTTGGCTGATTGTCCATCTGATTCGCTCGGGCGAGATGACCATGCTGGAGGATGGAACGCGGCTTGTCGTGACCGACCGGACGATCCCGCCTTTCAGCTGGATGAAATATATTGTCATTTCCCGCATTGACATGGAAGAGAGCGGGGCTGAAATCTTGGCACACGAACATGCACATATCAGGGCTTACCATTCGTTGGATATGTGGCTTGCCGGATGTTGTGTCGTCCTGCATTGGTTCAATCCCGCCGCCTGGTTGCTAAAACAAGAGTTGCAGAACGTGCACGAATATGAGGCGGACGAGTGTGTGATTGCGCATGGTGTGGATGCAAAGCATTATCAATTATTATTAATAAAGAAAGCGGTCGGTGTACAACGTTTCACCTCTATGGCCAATAATTTCAACCATAGTAAACTTAAAAAACGAATTGCCATGATGTTAAAACAAAAATCAAATCCCTGGGCTCGCCTGAAGTACCTCTATGTGCTTCCGCTTGCAACCGTTGCCGTTGTTGCTTTTGCCCGCCCTGAGGTATCCGTACGGTTAGATGAAATTTCAGAAATCAAGCTCTCCGATTTTTATTCCCGGTCCCAGAGCGAAGTGGAGGAAGAGGTAATTCGGCAACCGGATACAACCCCCTCGCAACAAATAACGGAGAAACAGGAAAAGCCACTCTATGTGTTGGACGGAATGGAAATGCCTGATTTGGACTTGAAACAACTCGACCCTGCTTCGATCGGTAGCATAACGGTCCTGAAAGAGGAAGGAGCAACCAGTGTCTACGGGAAGAAGGGGAAACACGGCGTGTTGCTCATCACAACGAAGCGGAGGGACAAGCTATTGGACAAACCACGTGATACAGCAGGAAACAGGCTTTTCCTGCCACTTCCGGGGACGGATATCAAACTTCGACCTGCTCCTCGTATCGGAGGCCTTGCTCCCACGTTGGATCCTGTTGTTATCGTCGATGGGAAGGAGATGCCGTATAGTGAGTTCGAAAAGATCGAGACGGAAAGGATCCGTTCGATGAACATCCTGAATCAGGAATTGGCACTTCGGAAATACGGGAAAAAGTTTAAGGATAGAAGCGTGATGGAAATAGAGTTGAAAAGAAAAGATATATGAAGATGAAAAAAAGTTTATTACCGGTCGTCGTGGTGACTTGCCTGGCCTTTTGCGCTTGTGGCGGAGGCGAGGCTGAAAAAGCAAAAATCGAAGTGATCCCTTTGGGAGCGGCTTTTGACAATCAGACGGAGTTGAAGACTTCCGATTGTTTTAAGAAAATACGTTATGTTGCATTGGAAACGACCGATAGTTGCCTGGTCGGACAGGGGGCATATGCTACCGTTCTGAATGATTGGATTGTGGTGACATCCGGACGGAACCGTTGCCAGTTGTTCGATAAGAAGACAGGCCGTTTTATCCGTTCGATAGGGCATGTGGGCGAAGATCCCGAAGGCTATTCGAATGTTCACGGAGGATGGCAGAACCCGTATACCGACAAATTGAGTTTTCCCGGATGGAAAAATAAAATCGTTGTTTATGGGGCGGACGGTAAATTCGATCAGATCTGGACTCCTCCGATTCCTGCCGGACAATTCCCGGCAACAGCGGCGTTCGATTACTTGGACGCGGATATTATCGCCGGCTATTATTCTGCTACCGATAGCCTGCCGGCCCGTATCGCTTTGTTTCGTGGAGAAGAGGTTGTCCGTGTAGAATCATTGCTGACGGAGCAAGAGGGAGACGGGGCGATCACTCCGAACGACATCGCTTCCATCTCGGTTTTGAGAGATGGCGGAGACGGTATGATGATCATAAAATATAAAGACGATAAGTCTGCCGTTTATCCGCTTGGTAACAGCTGTTTCTGGCATGCGGACAAAGACCTCTATTTTCGCAAGTCTTACAACGATACGATCTATCGGGTGTCGGCCGTGAAGGAGTTGCAACCTGCGCGTGTATTGGATTTGGGGGTTCATGGATGGACTTATAACGAACGTTTCGAAGATAAGAAAGACGCTATCTATCCAACAAAGTTCATGGAAAACAAAGAGGTGGTCCTTTTCCGTTTTATGACAAATGTCTATAACGACAAGCAGAAGACCTATAATGCTCTTTACCGGAAAGCAAACGGAATCGTCAAAGTCTGTCCTTTCGATGATAAAATAACCGACGATACGAATGGCTTCCTTCCCTTGCAGCCCGTCTCTGTTTCTGCTTCCGGCGAATTTGCCGCCATTCTCCCTTCGGAAGAGGTCGTAACCTGGTTCGAAGATAACGCCGGTAAAACGGATATCCCCGCCGAAGTAGCCGCCTTGAAGAAAGTCGGTGAGGAAGATAATCCGGTAGTGGTAATCATGGAATAATAAATGTAGTATTATGGAAAACTTTAAAGTCGGAATTATTGGAGCCGGGCATATCGCCCGCAAAATGGCGCATACGTTGCGCGATATGGAAGGGGTTGAACCGTATGCGGTCGCTTCTCGTAATTTGGAAAATGCCGAAGGCTTTGCCCGTGAATGGGGTTTTACACGGGCTTACGGATCATACGAGGAATTGGCGGATGATCCCGAAGTGCAGTTGATTTATATCGCCACTCCTCATTCACATCATTTTGAACAAGCACGGATGTGCCTCGAAAAAGGTAAGCCTGTCCTATGTGAAAAAGCATTCACCGCCAATGCGGAGCAAGCGGAAGCGTTGATACGCTTGTCCAAAGAGAAAAAGGTTTTCTTGACTGAAGCAATCTGGACACGTTATATGCCTTTCTCCAGGACGATCCGTGAACTGGTCGACGGCGGTACGATCGGGCGTGTGATGATGCTGACGGCCAATATCGGCTATCCGATTGCCGAAAAGGAGCGCATCGCCAAACCGGAACTTTGTGGCGGTGCTTTGCTGGATATCGGCGTTTATCCGATCAACTTTGCAAGGATGCTTTTCGGCTCGGAGATTACGGGTATCACTTCTGCTTGCGTGAAAGGTGAGACTGGAGTGGATTTGCAGAGCAGCATTACTTTTGTGTATCGGAACCACCGGATGGCCGTTTTGCAAATGACCGCTTTTTGTGCGAACGACAGGCAGGGAGTTATTTCGGGAGATAAGGGATATATAATCGTCGACAATATCAACAACCCACAACAGGCAATCGTCTATTCGACGAGCCACGAGGAAGTGGCTCGCTACACCTGCCCGCCGCAGATAACGGGGTTCGAGTATCAGGTGCAAGCCTCTATCGACGCGATCCGCGAGGGAAAGATCGAAACGCCTTATATGCCGCATATGGAAACTTTGCATGTCATGCAGATGTTGGATGACCTTCGGTCTGAATGGGGCGTGCGGTTTCCGATGGATTGAACAATTGACAATTAACAATGGACAATTGACAATTAAATGTCTTTGAGACCTAATCGTCAATTGTCCATTGTTAATTGTCAATTGATCTCGTGGATGTTGACAGGAGATGATCCTGCATTATGTACTACTAATGTCTTTACACTTTCCAAGGCTTCCTTTTTCAATTTGATGTAATTTGCCGGGCCGGAATAGAGCACCTGTTTCACTTTTCCTTTCAAGGGAGTGCCTTCCACTACAACTTGGCTACGAGGGGAACCGGACAGATACAGTTCGAGCGAACCGCTTTTCCCCTTATCGATCGTGATGTGTGAACCAGCGGGCAATGTATTGACAGATTCCAGATTCTTGTCATACATCAGTCGGACAGGGTCGATGGAGGTGTCTTCCTTCGTTGTCACGGCAAATTCATACAGGTAGATTTGCATCTGCTTGTCCGTTGCATTCCGCATACGGATATAACGTGCTTCGGGAGCGATCTTTTCCAGTTTGAAGCGAGCCTGGTCGGTGGGTATATCTGCAATAGCCGTCCATTGTTTTCCGTCGGCGGACCATTCGAATACCCGTCCGTTGTTTTCACTCTTCGGCAGGCTGAAATTGAAAGAGGTAGCCTCTTTCTGCAACTCCCAAGTGAGGCCGAAGGATTGTCCCGGTTCGATGCGCAGTACCTCGTTCAGGCGGTTGTATCCGATCTGATCCTTGCCTTCCTTCAACGGCTGATATTTCAATTGTTCGATATCCGTCAGGATAGAAGCCTTGCTCATCCGGGTGGCGGTGGCATCTGCCTGGTCTGAGAACAGCAGGTTACTTTCGACCCCTGAATGAATCTCCTGTACGAACGGAGTCAGGACACGCGAGCCGACTTTCACCCCTTTCTGGTACGGATTTTGATTGTAGGTCCGGTCGATCATGCGCATGCTGTCGAGCAACGATGTGAGCGACAGATACGATTGCCAGGTAGTGACACGGTCCTCGCCTTGTCCGGCTTCGGCGGTACGAATAGCAGCTTGTCCGGCTTTTCCCAACAGGTGGAATTGCATCAGCCATGGTCTGATTTCGTCTATCAGCGCCGTGTTGCGGCTTGTTTCGATGGCGGCCGGAGCGGCTATGATTTCAGCGAACAATCGGTTCATCTGGTCGGCGGCATCTGTATTATAGTTGTGCTGGCGGAAGTCATTGAGAAATGCTCCGGCATAGCCGGCGTTACGGACAGACTCGTCGCGGCGGTAACGGTGGCCGTTCGGTCCCGGATCGCAATTGTTCTCGCAGAACGTCCGGAATGCTTCGGGTGCTTCCGGCAAAACATAACGGCAGGCTTCTACGAAATCGCTTTCAGGGTTATAGGCTTTCATGTTCCATGCATAATCGGCAACTCCGTAAAGGGCTACTTTGGAAGCTTCCGCCCGTTCCATCGGGTTGGCTACGAAACCGGACATGGCATACGCCGCATTCGGATCGAGTCCGTAAGACGGTCCCATCAGCAGATGGTCGCGGCAATAGTCGCTTACCGGAAAATTCCACCAGACATATGACGGGCGCTGGATGCGCTTGTTCACCCATTCCTGCCCTTCGAGTGTGATATCGTGGATCACACTGTTACCGGTCCACATCACGTGGATGGCCGGGTCGAGCGTTCTGCCCAACACATCCAGGTAGTCGCTTCCCGCCCAGGCCCGGTTATATTCAGTCGGACACATGATCAGCGGGCTGACGCCTTCTTTTTTCTCGATAAATTCTTTTTGCAGGAAGTTGAGCAGGTCGGCTTGTTTGTCAGCCTTTGCTCCCTCTCCGGAAATATCATCGAAGAAGACCGCGAAAGAGCGGACTCCCAAATCGTACATCATTCCGAACTTGTTCAGCACATTCATCCGGTCTTCATCCGTCCATTTGATGTCCAGGCCCGGATGGATCGCCCAGACGAAATCCACCTTGTTGGCGGCGGCCTCCTTTACCAAGTCCTTGATCTGTGTCGCTTCCTTTTCCGGATAAGGTTTGCGCCAATTCGGGGAGCTGTGGTAGGGATCGTCCTTCGGTCCGTAGATATAAGTATTCATCTTCATCTTGCCATAAAAACGAAGCTGTTCGATTCGGTCGGCATGACTCCACGGATCGCCGTAGAAGCCTTCGACGGTTCCGCGGTATGCGATGTCGGGATAGTCTTTGATAGCACCGAGCGGAAGTGCCGTATTACCTTGCCCGTCGGTTTGTGCCAGTTGTTGCAATGTCTGTGCCGCGTAGAAAAGACCTCGATTGTCGGAAACGGCGATGTCGATTTCTTTGGGTGTGATAATTAATAGATAGGCCCCTGAACGTTTCAATTCTGGAACCTGGTCTTCCATCAACGTGATTTTGAGTGGTAGCGCTTCGGGATTGTCTGTCACCGGCAAGGTTTGTTTGATCAGTCGCATGGCGTCTTCATCCGGATGCTGCATGCCCGAAAGGATAAAACCATGAGGCGCTATCAACCGCTTGGTCGACAATGTGACTTCCTGTGGATGCGGATGGATAGCCGGCAAGGAATTTTGTGCTTGCAGGACACCTCCTAAAAAGAGGGCGGCGGTTAGATTTAGTAGTTTCATTTTTGAGTTATTTAGGTGATTAATTAATGAAAGAAGATTTACCGGTATGAAACAATTCATTTAGTTGCACACCGGTAAATTATAAATCATCATTTACCGTACCGAAAACAACAACGTCTTTCCGTTCACGTCGCTCCATTCTGTCAGAAGCAGGCGCAGATCCTTATATTCGGCAGGTGTATAAAGTTGCTTGTTCAGTTTCAGGTTGCGGGTGATAGTTGCCGTGCGTCCGTTTTTCTTGACGGTGATGGTCAGGTTGCCGGCGGCATTGCTGATCGTCTTGTCGGTTTCCGGTGTGCGCAGTTCCATGTTCTCCGGACATTCGATCGTGTATACATAGACTTCGCTGACAGGGCGTGGGATCAGCAGGTTTTCTTTCCTCTGGCTGTTCAGGTTACCATAAGGCAGATGGGAAAAACCATATCCGGCATCCGGAAGCGAGATCGTAGCATACCCGTTTTTCACTTCCAAAGGAGCCGTCTGGTTGCTCTCGTTGTTTCCTGTCGTGAAATAAGGCATCAACGCTTTGCCAACAGATTCTTTAGCGGATGTCGTCATTTTTCCATCTTTGAAACTGATCGTGATGTCACTCTTGATCTGGTAATCCTGTGGAACGGCCACGGCTACAGGCTTTCCTGTTTGCAGGCTGAAAAGCGGAGTCCTGTCGAAGTTCACCGTTTGCGGACGGCCGGTCGAATAAGTGGAGAACAGATACGATTCACCGTTCACCATACAGGAGACGAGCAACTGGTCGACCGCTTTCAGTGCCAACCCTTTGTCTGCATGAGCTTGGTAAGTCACCATCGGTTCGGCCTTGAAACCGGCTCCATTTAACAGGCCTGTGAGCAAGTTGGCTTTTTCGGCTTCGGTTCCGTAAGCAGAGCTCATGACTGCATCGGCTGGACGGAGGCGATAGCCGGTCTGGTCCAGTGTCAGCATATTGTTGGCAATATGGCTGGTTGTGTATTCGAGGATTGCTTTCAGTTTGTCTTCATCCTTGTCTTTCCCTTCGGTCAGGCTCTCTGCCAAAGTCGTGAGTTGTGGGTCGCCGGACGGATTGAACTGTTTGAGCAGGGTTGCCAAAGCTTCACCTTCGGATGCGTAGGTCGTGGCGGCGAGAAAAGGAATGTCGCCATTCCGGACAGAGACGAACGGGGCGCGGGAAGAAGCCGGCAGGTTACGCAATGTCCAGCTCGTCGTACGGGTTCCGGCGGATTGTTTGACGGAAGCTTTTGCCGGATTGTTTGCCAACGTGTAGGCAAGTTCTTTGGCTTCGGGTGTCACGATCGTCAGGGTGTATTCCTTGACGGGAGAGGATTGGAGCAGTTCTTCGAAAACATCCACCTCCGGCAGATAGCCCGGTTTGGATGTGACCGTGTAGTCGAGATAGATAGTCGCTCCCAGTTCCAGGCCCGTATGGACGACAACCATTTCTTTCAGGTGATTGTAAGCCGGAGCATCAGCCGCGTTGCGGGGAAGAACTTCCACGAAGGCGTTGTCCGGTGTCTTGATGATCGTGCCGTCTTTCTGTTTGGTGTAAGACGAGTTGATCTTCAGTTCTTGGTATTGCGGATTGTACACGATGAAACTTTCTCCGTAAGTGCCGTTCATGGCCGTGTGAGTGAAAAGTGTCAGTTCCATGTTATAGCGGAACTCCTGGCTGCCATCGGCATTGAGTGTCCAGGTCTTTGCCAGTTTCTTGTATTCTGCTTCCGATGCTCCGAAGGCTGTCGTGGCCATTAGCAGCAGGCAAAGTAGGAAAGCAAGTTTATATTTGTTTTGTATCATTTGATTTATGATTTATAATTTATGATTCATGAAGAGGGAGAACTTATCGTTTTATGACGATATAATCCCCGAATGACTTATGTGCATTCACGGCATCCCGGAATCCGTTCCAGTCGCCTGCCTCATACACGCGTTTCTTCAGCGCTAACTTCTGGTGCAACACTACTTTGTTGCCTTCCTGACGGAGAGAACCTTCGAAGTCGGCGGCAGAACTTTGCGTGTTGTCTTCTTTTCCGTCACCCGCTAACTTATAGCCTGCGGGGAGTTGGATCGTTTCGTCCAGTTCGACCAGACGTGAACAGGCATCCTTGAAACCATACCGGCGTTCTTCGAGGTCGGTGTTGATGCGCAGATAGCTTTTTACCTGGTTGTAAAGATTGTTCATCACCATCGGCTTGAACAACATCTCTCCTTCTCCCGGAAGGGCATAACCGGGAATCTCATAACGGAATGTCATTTTGATCGGTGCAGCCTGATAGTTTTTCGGGTCTTTGCCATAATCCACGCCGATAAGACGGGCTTTAGGCGAAACGGCAAGAAGTTGGTTTTCCAATGCAGCTTGCCACTGAGATTGCCAGCCGGTGGTGAAGATGCGGCGGATATTGCTGTCCGACTGCCCTTCGGCCGTGATCGTGAACTGTCCGGTCAACGTGCCTTTTGCATCCAGGCGGTTGTCGGCTTTGATACGGACGTAATGGTTTTCTGGTGCGGAAACCGGTGTGAGGCAGAGGTCGGAAGCTTCGGGAACTCCCGGCAAATAGTTCTGTTGTTGTTCGGCACTACTCCACAATTCGCGGCAGAAAGGAACCCAGGTCGGATCGAGCGGCATATAGGTTCCGCTGGAAAGTTTCACGACGGCGACACAGTGGTTGAAGTGGTCGGCCGGAATGCTTTCCACACGGCTGCCAGCCATCGTCATGGCCGGATAGGCTTCGAAGCCAGCCATGCGCAGGAATGCGATCAAGGTTCCGGCAATATCTTTACAGACACCGCAACGGTCCGTATAGTTCATTTTCAGATTGTGCAGCGTGTAGCCTTCACCTTTGCCCATCGAAATGCCGGAGTAACGGATATTGTCGGCAACCCAATGAGTGAGAACGGCGATCTTTTCCATTTCCGTCTTTTTGCCTTTGATCAGCTCGTCCACTTTCTTTTGGGCTTCGGGAATAGCGTTGAAACTACCGTAGTCTTCGTTCACTTTATTGAACCAAAGAGATTTATCTTGCCATCGTGGTGTGGATGACATCATCAGCTTCGGAGCGGCGTCGAACAGGTCTACCATGTTCGGTTCGCGTCGGGTCGGCATGATGTCCGTGCTGACGAACGTATAGGCTTTCCGGCCGTCCTCATAACGCATGGAGGAGGTACATTCACCTTGATAGAACTGGAACTGCATCTCTTTCTCCATCGGGATATTTACCTTATATACTTTGCGGACGGTCGGTTCGGTCGCCCAGAAAGGAACGATATCATAGAATTGTCCACGCATGGGCGGGATGAAACGGGATTCGTCATCGCCTGCTGTGGCGGAAGTCAGCAGAGCATAGGTGAAACCTTTCTTGTCGATCTGGTAGTCGATGATATCGCCCGGATCGAGACGGCCGACTTCCATCATGATCTGACGGGCTCCCCAGTAGATGGCACGGGCAGGAGCGACGTAGTCCTGTTGCCGGGTGATGTCGAGGTTGACCACGTCGCCGTTTGCCTTGTAGATGGTGACGCGATGGAACTCCGCATGTGCCGTCAGCGGGTCGTAATCGTATTTAAGGATGCGATTGGCGACAGCTCCGCGCGTGTTCATGACTTTGATGATCTTGCAGACAGCGAAGGAGCCGGAGCCGGTAGGCTGTACGGTCACGGAGGTGCTGTCGAGCAGGTTTACACAATCGTAACCTGCGTATAATTCCGGCTTTTGTAGAGTCGGATCGGGTGCCATCCGGCAACTTTCTCCATTTTGTCCGTAGGCAGACGCCGTGGCGAGAAGGGCGGTGGCTAAGATTGATAAGTACTTCATAAAATATAGAGTTTTTTAAAATTGTTCATTGTCGATTCTCCCTTGTCAATTGCTTTGCCAGTTCCCGGCATGCCACCCTGTCGATCTTACCACTGCCGGTGAGTGGGATTGCTTCGACCCGGAGGATATGCTTCGGACGCTGGTATTTGGGTAATATCTCAAATATCTTTTCCCCTGATTCAGAGAAGAGATTGTCTCCCGGTAAGGGGGAAGATTGTTCTCCGGTGAAAGAAGAGGCTGTTTCCTTATCCGGAAAACGGTTGTTCTTTGCGGAGACCAATAAGGTCATCGCCTCTCCGAATTTCGGGTCTGGAACGGATGTTATGGCAAAGTTAGCAGAAATAACAGAACGCAGGGCTTCCTCCACTGTTTCTGTTTGTATTTTTATACCTCCGCTGTTGATGATGTTGTCTTTCCTTCCCAAGATGCGGAAACGGCCGTCCGGGAGTAACTCGGCGACATCGTTCGTGACGAGTGTCCCGTCGGTGACGAGCGGAGCGTCTATCACCAGTGTACCGTCAGCCGAAAGTGATAACTTGACAGACGGGAAAGGCGTGTAATAAGGCGATGCTTCCGGTCCGTTCAACCTCCGGAGGGCGATATGCGAAAGTGTTTCCGTCATTCCGTAGGTCGAGTAGGCGCGGATAGGCAATTCTTGTATCCGGGCTTCCAGTTCGCGGTCTATGGAGCCGCCGCCGATGATCAGGATATCGATTTGGCAAAGGCGCTCCCGTTCTTCCGGCACTTGCAGCGTGTTGTATACTTGCAACGGGATCATGGCGGCGAACCGGAGTGGCATGTCGATGTCTGCCATCGGATGTCCGGAAGGTTCGCGCACGATCAGGTCCAATCCTGCCACGAGTGACCGGACGACCATCATCTTTCCGGCAATGTACCGGAGCGGCATGCAAAGGAGCGCTTTATCCCCTTGTCGCAATCCTAAATAATCGCAGGTGAGACGGGCGCTGTTTACCATCTGTTCCTTGCGGACCGTGATTCGTTTGGGTGTACCGGTCGAACCGGAAGTCTGTACCTTCAAGTAAGGAGAGTCAGACTCCCAGTCGCTCAAAAAAGAGGATAATTGGCAATTATCGGGGTAGTTTCTGTTTGTCAATTGTTCATTGTCCATTGTCAATTATTAGTTGTCCATTGTCGATTGACAACGGCATGTCGATGTTGTTGGTGAAGAGGCCGCCGGTTCCTAACCCTTGCGGAAGCGGATTGTCGAAAGTCGCGCACCATTGAGCGATGGCGTTCAGTCCGATGTTCGATTCCAAAGCCGAAGTGATCCACCAGCCGATCTGCCGCTCCTGAGCTTCCTTGATCCATTCGCCACAGCCGTACAGGCCTCCGTGAAGGGACGGTTTCAGGATGATATATTGCGGATTGATGAAAGAAAGCAATTCTTTTTTCTTCTCCGGTGTGTTGCAACCGATCAGTTCTTCGTCGAGTGCGATGGGAACCGGAGAAGAAGCGGCTAACAAGGCCATCTCATCCCACTGTCCGGCACGGATCGGCTGTTCGATCGAGTGCAAGTCCAGTTCTGCCAGGCGGTTCAACTTCGTCATGGCTTCATTGGGAGAGAAAGCACCGTTGGCATCGACACGCAGTTCTATTTCATCGGACGAAAATTGTTTGCGGATGATGCGAAGTATTTCCAGTTCTTTATCGAAATCGATCGCCCCGATCTTCAGCTTGATGCAACGAAAGCCGGACTTGATTTTGTCTGCCGCCTGCTTCAACATCTCCTCATAGCTCCCCATCCAGACCAGTCCGTTGATCGGAATACCCGTCTCGCCACGCGAAAAAGGAGTGTCCCATAAGGCAAAGGAGCCAGCTTCAAAGTGGCGGATGACAGTCTCCAGACCGAACAGGATGGATGGGTAGTCGCGCAGTTCGTCCACGTTGATTCTGCCTGTGCGGGTGTAGTTTTGGCAAGCCTTGGCCAAGACTTCTTCATATCCGGGGACATCGTCACAACTCAGTTTCGGTAGCGGGGCGCATTCGCCTATTCCCTGGCGACCGGGTGTCTCCTCTGCGGTGAGGCAGATGTACCAGCTCTTCCTCTCCGTGTAGGTCCCGCGCGAAGTCCCTGCCGGCTTTTTGAAGTACAAGGTCTTAGGGCGGATCTCTATGTGATAGTGCATTGCCATCGTGACTTCGGGATTATGGGAATTTCGGATAATCTTCGAAACGAGGGCGACGTTTTTCGAGGAACGCTTTACCTCCTTCCTGAGCTTCGTCGGTCATATAGTAGAGCATGGTAGCGTCACCTGCCAGTTCTTGGATTCCGGCCTGACCGTCCAGTTCGGCGTTGAGGCCGGCCTTGATCATGCGGAGGGCAAGCGGGCTGAGCAGCATCATTTCCTCGGCCCATCCGACATATTCGTCTTCAAGCTTGTCCAAAGGTACGACCTTGTTCACGAGGCCCATGTCGAGTGCCTCCTGTGCATTGTATTTGCGGCAAAGAAACCAAATCTCACGTGCTTTCTTCTGGCCGACGATACGAGCTAAATAGGATGAACCGAACCCGGCATCGAAACTCCCCACGCGAGGACCTGTCTGTCCGAATATCGCGTTTTCAGAAGCAATCGTCAGGTCGCAGACTACATGCAACACATGCCCGCCACCGATCGCAAAACCGTTTACGGCAGCGATCACCGGTTTCGGAATCGAGCGGATTTGCTTTTGTACATCGAGCACATTCAACCGTGCCACACCATCTTTGCCGATGTAGCCGCCATGACCTTTCACATGCATGTCGCCTCCGGCACAGAAAGCCGTGTCTCCGGCTCCTGTCAGTACGACGACATTGATATCCGGCCGTTCGCGGCAGATATAGAGGGCATCGCTCATTTCCGTTGTCGTAGTCGGGGTGAAAGCGTTGCGATAGCGTTCGCGGTTGATGGTGATGCGGGCGATCCCGTTGTAGAAATCAAATAGGATTTCTTCATATTCTTTGATGGTTGTCCATTCTCTTTTCATTCCCATATGATGAATCTTGTATTTATAAATTATGAGTTATTGACTGTTGAAATGCCGGCCATGATTGTAGTCGTATTGTTCTTATTTTTTTAATTGGTGATAATATTCTTTGAGTAGCCGTACATCTTCAGACGCATCCGTGAATACCTCCATCAGCATTGGCCGGTTGTGGGGGGTAGACTGGGTGAAAACAGCCATCGCATCCGTCAGTTCACCGTCGTTATGGACGGAAAAGTAGTCGAATCCCCGCTCTTCGGCCCATCCTTTGGCTGAAGTCTTGTGGGTGGCAGTCACGAAGCGGTGTGTCTTATCTTCCATTTTCAGTCCGGGGAGCGCCTGGAATATTTCGCCGCCTCCGTTATTGAGCAGCAGAATGCGCAGGTTACAGCCGAAGTTGGTGTTCCAAAGTGCGTTCATGTCATAAAAGAAACTCAGGTCTCCGATCACCACAAAGTTCAGTTTGTCCGAACAAACGGAGTAACCGATGGCGGTCGAAAGCGATCCTTCTATGCCGCTCGTCCCCCGGTTGCAGCAAACTTCGACATCTTCGGGGAGTGTGTATAACTGAGCGTAACGTATGGTCGAACTGTTGCCTAAATGCAAGGACGCAGGTGTCGGAAGCGATTGGATCAATGCTCCGATGGCTGCCATTTCCGAATAGCCGAATTCCGGTTGCGGCAGGTCGCGGGTGTTATTCTCCCAAATACGTGGAAACTCCGTTGTCCGGTTTTCCAACAGGTAAGCGATCTTTTCGAGAAATTCGAACGGGTCCATCTCGATAACGGTTGTCAGAGAACCGTAAAGGTCCGCCACTTCTCCGTCGAGCGAAACGTGCCAGTGTTCGCGAGGCGGGTGCTTGCGGAGAAACTGTTTGAGGCGTTTCGACACGATATGTCCGCCGTACGTGATCAGCAGGTCGGGAACCATCTTCTCTAATTTTTCTTCCGGCAGGGCATAGAGTGCAGCATCGAAATTCTTTACCGGGATGCCGGGAACGGTCTTGTTACCCGTATGCTCGGTAAGCCAGGCGAAATGTTTATACAGCAGTTTGGAATATTTCTTTTCAAAAAGATAAATCAGGTTCATTTGTCCGGCAACGATCATACGGCGGTTGTAGTTGTTCAGCCGTTCGATCAGTCCGGTATATTCGCGGTCGTAAACGTTTAACCCTTGATAACGGGTGATGACGCGCACCTTCGGCAGTTCTTCCGCGGTGAAACGGAACAGCGGTTCCGAGATCGGCACGTTGATATGCACCGGTCCTTTCCCGTGATGGTTCAGTTCGAGCAGGGCTTCGTTGATAAGACGGTTGCAATACCATTCGTCTTCGTCGGTATGTATCTCCGGCAGGTTGACGGATTTTTTGACAAGCGAACCGAAGACACCGGGTTGAGGAAGTGTCTGCCCGTCCATCTGCCCGATCCACGCTTCGGGACGGTCTGCCGAGATCACGACCAACGGCACTTGCTGGTAGAAGGCTTCCGATACGGCAGGATGAATATTAAGTAACGCACTGCCCGATGTGCAGCAGACTGCCGCCGGGCTACCGCCATGCAATGCCAACCCGATCGCGAAGAAAGCCGCGCTCCGTTCGTCTGTCACCGGATAGCAGGAGAAGAACGGATGGTTGGCAATCGTATGTACGATAGGGGAGTTGCGGCTACCGGGACACAAAACGATTTTCTTGACGTTATGCTCGATGAGCAAAGCTACGAGCTGCAGGATGTTTTTCTTATCTGAGTACATAATGTATTTGTTTGCATTGTCATGCGATGGTTCGATCGCTTTTTCTGCAAAGATAACATCTGTGGGGCAGAAAACATTCATAATCTTAACGAAAAAGGCTTCGCCCCGGAACGATCCGGCAGGCGAAGCCTTTCTGCTTTTGTTTATTTCAAAAATTCTTTGTGTCAGAACTTCTGCATATTCAGGTTCTTGTCAACCAGGATGCCGTCGGTTGCTTTCAGGTTGAATTTGACTTTGCGTTTTGCTTTCAGTTTGATGGTAAAGAGGGCATCAGAACCTTCGAGCGTCTTTTTGTCACCGAGATTGACGAAAGTAGGATAGAGCGCCTTTTGGCCGTTGGTGTGCAGGCGGTCGTATGTCAGGTTCTCCATCGTACCGAGGTTTTTCGCTTCGATACCGACAAAATCATAATCCCGTTGGTCGTAAGGCAATGCGAAACTCAAGGCGTTGACGGCTTTGATGCTGTCGCCTTTGACGGTGATTTCGACTGTTTCGCCGGCATTGTATGTCTGCTTCGGGGTGGAGAGGGAGAGCGTTCCGGCTACGCGGTCCGTACCCGGATTCTCGATACCGTCTTCCAATTGGGTTGCCACGACCGATATGTCGTAAGCATCGATCAGGCCGTTTTGGTTGATATCGCCTGCACTGACATAATCAAAATCGCTGTCGCCGCGGCGCAGACCCGTGTAGTTCATGTACGAGGTCAGGTCGTTCGCATCGATCTTCTTGTCGTTGTTGATGTCACCCGGCAAATAGCTTTCCGTTCCCGGAACCTTAAATACATACAATTCGCGGCCGGAAGCGTAGTTGCCGACGCCTTCCGTGATATGCAACTTGATGTAGCGGGCTTTCGGCTGATCTTTGAATGTGAATACTTTCACATCGCCATTGCGTTCCCAGCGGAACGAATCGACCGCCGTCCAGTTTTCCTTATCCATGCTGTAGGCCACGTCGCCGGCAAGGATCGTACCGTTGCCTCCGTCCTGGCGACACAGATAATGGAACTTATCCAGTTGGTTGATGGTGCGCAGGTCGATGATCATGTCGAACGGCATCGCATTCTTGCGGTATTTCGTATGGAACATATCGCCCAACTCGGCAAAGTCGAACAGCCGGAAGATTTCGAAGCCTTCCTGTTCTTCGGCTGTCACCTCTCCGCGGATGCCTTTGATGGCAAACTCCAACGGGTTGGACTTGGTCTTGACGGAGAAAGCAGACCAGTCGGAATAACCGTCCTTGTTGGCGGAGCGGATCTTGAACGAATAGTCTGTTTCGGCAGAAAGATTGTCGAACAGCAGTTCGGTGTTCTTGATCTGCGTATAGAGCATGCCGTTAAATTCTATTTCGTAGAAGTCGGCGCCGGAGACTTTGTTCCAGGTTGGTTTCAGCGTGTAGGCTTCCGTGTTTTCGGCAGTCACCTGTGCTGTCGGAGCGGCCAGAGAGCCGGTAGAGACGCGGTGGGTGTCGGGCATGTCGAACCGGTAGCCGTCGAGGGTGACAACCGTTTCGTTCAGGACGATGTCTGTCGGAGCCAGTTTGACCAACAACTGCGGGTTCTTGGTGATCGTCACCTTTTCGAATTCGCTTCCTTTGGTGGCGAACTTGTTCAGGTTCGGAGCCGCATCGTAGAAATAGATGTTCGTGCCGTTCAGGTATTCGTCCATCGAACGGGCGGCTGCCAGTTTCACTTTGGAAGAACCGACCTTGGCAGTGATCTTCTTTGGCATTTCCGAGAGGTTGATACGCAGTTCGGTAGCCTTGTCTTTCACGAAACCGTCGAAATCGCCTGTTGTCGGAAGGATGGTGATCGAGACTTTTGACGGGTCGTCGTTTTCGATTTTGATCCGTGTGGTTGTCCCTTTGCCGTTCAGATAAGCCTGTGTCCTGCCATCGTCGTCATATTCGGTGAACTCGCTATAACCGGACGGGTAAAGCTCATAGATGCGCAGGCTCTTGTCGATTTCCGCTACATTATTATTCGGGTTCGTCATCGGGATGATCGCACCGGCTTTCACGAATACCGGAAGTTTCCAAAGCGGAGAAGCGAAGTTGTTGACCACGCAGCCGCCTGTGTATTTCTCGCCGGTGAAATAGTCGAACCATTCGCCTTCAGGCAGGTAGATGCCGTCGCGGATGTCGTTGCCTTTCTCGTCCGCTTGCGTCTCTTGGTAGATCGGGGCGACGAGGAAGTACGGTCCGTACATGAACTGGTATTGTGTAGCCTTACCATACGTGTAAGGGTTCGGATCTTCAAGGAACATGGCGCGTATCATCGGCATGCCGTCTACCGCTTCGCGGGCGATGCTGTAGGCATACGGCATCAGGCTGGATTTCATCTTCAGATACGAGCGGTTGATGGAAGTTGCCGGTTCGCCCAAGGCGTGCGGATATTTCTCGTTCGATCCCCATCCGTCCATATTCAGCTCCATCGGTGTCCAGGTCTTCCACTGGAAATCGCGGGTATTCATCGCCGGGTTCTTGCCTCCGAAGATACCGTCCATGTCGGACGTGATGTTCGGCTGTCCGGAAAGCCCCGAACCGATGTAAGTCGGGATGTGGAAACGGATATATTCCCATTGTCCGCCTGTCTGGTCGCCCGACCAGATGCCGGCATAACGCTGCGTGCCGGCCCAACCGTCGAGAGAGATGATGAACGGACGAGCGTCGTTTCCGTAATACGGCATGATGTATCCGACGTCGGCGACACCGTTCAGGCCGAACGAGTAGCCCCAGCCGACCCATGCCACGTCTGTTTTCAGGACCCGTACACCGGCATCGCGCACCTCCTTTACGATGTCACGCTGCAACAAGGCGCTGATGCTGTCTTTCGGATGCAGGTCGGATTGTGTCCAAAGCCCGATCTCGACACCGTTTTTGTGGGCGTAGTCGGCGAGGTTCTTTAGGTTTTGAATATTACCGTCCAATGTCTCGGTCTGTCCGTAGCCGGCTCCGTAGCCGTCGTTCGGCAACAACCAGCCTAACGGCATATCATGATTCTTGTAACGGTCGATCACGGCGCGGGCAGAGAACTGGTAGTTGTTCTTTTCTCCGTTCAGCGATTCCTTGATACCGCCATTGTCTTTCTGGCTTTCCTTGTAGCGCTTGCCGTCTTCGAAGAGGATGCCCTTTTCGTCTTCCACCCAGTAGTCGCGGTTGTATGCGTTCAGATGTCCCTGATAGAATCCGAATTTGGGCAGCAGTACCGGATTACCGGTCAGTTGGTAAAAATCGTTCAAGAGGGCGACCGGGCTGTCGTTGACCATATAGAAGGCATCCAGATAGTCTGTGTCGTGGGATAGTATTACCGTTCCTTTTTCGGCTGCACCGAAATCATATTTCCCCTGTTTGAAGGTATACCACATGAAACCGTAGCCGTTTGTCGACCAATAGTAAGGAGTCGGAGAGGCCACACCGCCGTCGGTCCAACTGTTCTGGTTTTCGATGGCTATGGCTTTTCCCTTATGTGAGAAACGTCCGTTCTGTACGCCGCCGCCGTAGAAATATTCATCGGGGTTTTCTTTCAGCGTCAGGATTGTTTTGCCCTTTTCGTAAACCACAGGTTTCGTCTCTTCGAAAACGATTTTGTTTGTGGCAAGATCGGTGACTTTCAGCAAGGCAGTCGATTTGTCCAATTGAAGCCTGACTCTGCCGGTCGTGATGGTCACTTGTCCGTTCTCGTCCTGGATGTCCAGTTGGGAAATCGGGCGGCGGGGATTATCCACCAGAATCCGTGCCTCCGGTTTTGCTTCCGGATCACGAAGGATGCCGCCGCTGTTGTCTTGGAACATGCGGAAGATGTTGTCTCCGTAGAAATCGAATGTCATCCGCTGATTGTTGGAGAACACGACGTCGACCGTAGTCGGGTTGATTTGTTGCACACTGACGATCGTTTGCGCCTGCCGGGCGATGGCAACTGTAGGATCGGAGGTTCCGGTCTCAGCCATTAATGGGGCAGGGGAAAACATCAATGGCGCCGCGAGAGCGATCAGGATCGCTTGTCTCTGTTTATGATTAGCCATTAAGCGTTTCATGTTGATTTTTGATTGAATTATTTAGATTTTTATATTCTGAGACAAAAGTACATAAAATATTCCGATGTTATTATGGGAAAACAAACCAACTGCGCCAAAACCGATTTTTTTGTTTTCCGGGGATCCGCTAACAAGTTCCCGCATTCTTATTGTTATTGTAATAATTGGCCGAAATACCTGTTGGTTTATTTCGAAACACACAGGCATGAAAATCGATTTTCATACCCATAAAAATGAATTTTCCCTATAGGGTAATATTTTTTAATAATCTTGCATAAACTATAACGCTGATTATCAGTGTTGTCTAAAAAGGCTGTTTTAAAGGGGGATATTGTATTTTTTTAATAACCTGCAGGTCAGAAGCAACACTTGCGATAGTCTTTGGGTGACATCCCGACATATTGTTTGAAGTATTTCCCGAAAAAGGACTGGGTGGGGAAATTAAGCTGTGCGGCAATCTCTTTTATGCTCAGGTCCGAGCTTTCAAGTAACTGTTTCGCTTCCGTAATGACCATCTGGACAATCCAGTAGGAAGCGCTGCTGCCTGATTTTTCCTTGATGATGCTTGAGAAGTAGCGGGGAGAAATATGTTGCTTCCTTGCGTAGTAGTTAACATCGCGTTCCTTGCGGTAGGAGCGGAAAAGAGACAACATGAAATTCTGGAATATCTGGTCTTTTTTGTCTTGCGGCAACGGCTGTAACGGCAGTTTGGTGAAATAAATGTTCAGTAATTCGTAACAGAATGTCTGCCCTATCGACTTGATCAGTTCCTGCATCAGGCGTTGCCGCTGTATGTTCATATCGGCTTTGTCCTCTTTTTTGATCCGGTTCTCCAAATCTTCAAGCAGTTTTGTGATGTGTGCATATTGCTCTTCGGACAACGAAACACACGGATGTTTCCGCATGAAAAGCAGGTTCTCGACATTTATCACTTTATTGACAATCGGGATGACATAATCCAAATCGACCTCGATAATCATCCCTTCCGCATCTTCGCTTTTGTGCAGAAGGCGTACCAAAGTGGACGGTTGGTAGATGTAGATGTCTCCATGCCTGATCTGAAAAGGTTCGTTTTCCAACGAAATTTCGATCTGTCCGCGATGGCAAAGGAAAAGGCCGCATTTGTTGAGCGTCGAAATGATTTGGCCATTCCGGAACGTTGGTGAAGCGTTGCTGGAAAGCAGCGTAAAGCAAAAAGGCAGTTGTTGGTTGGACATCTTTACTATCGAATTAGGATTTTCCTACAAAGAAAATATAATTTGCAGAATATTTACGTTCTCTTTTTCAAAAAAAATATACAAATGGAACAATTTATTATTCATATTGACCTTTTTGAGGTTGTCTTGCCTGGATAATTTTGCCGCTAAATAAATACACTTAAATTATGAAACGAATTTATTTCATTTTAGCGGGTATTCCCTTGTTTTTATTTATTTCTTGTGCCCGGCCGGAGAAAGGCCCAAAAGAGTCTCAGACAGTCAAGATCGACACGGTTGTTTCCGCCAGTGGTCAGACGGCGCTCCAGTTTCCGGGTAAAGTGAAAGCAGCACAAGACATCAGTTTGGCTTTCCGGGTGAGCGGAACAATTCGTAAAATATATGTAGAAGACGGTGCCCGTGTACGGGAAGGACAGTTGCTGGCCGAGTTGGATCCGACGGATTATCAGGTACAGCTGGATGCGACGGAAGCCGAATACAAACAGGTCAAGGCAGAGGCCGAACGTGTCATGGCGCTTTATAAAGAAAACGGGACCACACCCAACGTCAACGATAAAGCCGTGTACGGCCTGAAACAGATCACAGCCAAATATCAGCATCACAAAGACCAGTTGGAATACACCCGGCTGTATGCCCCTTTCAGCGGTTTCGTGCAGAAAAAGCTGTTCGATGCACACGAGACGATCGGAGCAGGCATGCCCGTGATCTCGATGGTCAGCGCCGGCATTCCGGAGGTGGAAATCAACCTTCCGGCAGCCGACTATATCCGGCGGGACCGGTTCGACGGTTACCACTGTACGTTCGACCTCTATCCGGGAGAAACCTATCCGTTGAAATTGATTAGCGTCACTCCGAAAGCCAATGCGAACCAGTTGTACACGATGCGCCTGCAAATGGTTCCGGGCAAGTTGCCGCTTCCTTCACCGGGAATGAATACGATGGTCACGATCTATTGCAATGAGGACGAAGCACAGCCGGTTTCTGTTCCGAGCGGAGGACTCTTGCAAAAGGATGGCAAAACATATGTGTTCGTATATGATCCGTCTGCGGGAAAAGTGCATAGCAGCGAAGTGAAAGTGTTGCGCCTGTTGTCCGACGGACGTGCGGTAGTGGTCTCCGATACGCTGAAAGTCGGTGAAACAGTGGTCGCTTCCGGTGTGCATCATATTGAAGAAGGAGAAAGTGTCCGGCCTTTGGCTTCCGGTTCTAAAACGAATGTAGGAGGACTGTTGTGATGGATATAAGCAAATGGGGATTTCAGAACCGGAACCTGATCTATTTTCTGGTTGCGGTTTTGCTGGCAGGCGGAGCTTTGTCCTGCTATCAGATGAGTAAGCTGGAAGATCCGGAAATCAAGGTGAAGTTGGCGATGGTGGCAACTGTCTATCCGGGAGCTTCGGCACACCAGGTGGAATTGGAAGTGACGGATGTGCTCGAAAAGAGCATTCGTAAGATGGACGATGTAAATAATGTCGAAAGCTATTCGTTCAATGATCTGTCCTTGATCCAGGTCGAGCTGCTGACGACCGTCAAGGATGACGACGTGGAACAGCATTGGGACCTCCTCAGGCGGAAAGTGAACGATGCTTCCGCCACGCTTCCTTCCGGAGTCAACACGCCGATTGTCCAGGACGATTTCGGCAAAGTGTTCGGTATGTTCTACGCATTGACGGGTGACGGCCTGTCCGATCGCGAGATGGCCGATTATGCCGAACTGATCAAACGGGAAGTAATCGAAATAGAAGGAGTGGACCGGGTGGATATATACGGGAAACGCTCCGAATGTATCAATATCTCCCTCCTGCAGGACCGTATGGCCAATCTCGGCGTGAAGCCGGCAGAAGTGCTGGCCACTTTGAACGGGCAGAACGAGACGACCTACAGCGGTTATTATGATAACGGAGACAACCGCATCCGTGTGACGGTGAACGACCGTTTCAAGACGGTAGACGATATCGGCAAAATGCTTATCCAGGGGCATGACAACGACCAGTTGCGTTTGCGCGACATAGCCTTGATCGAGAAGGGTTATGAGGATCCTACCCGTAACGAACTGTTCTATAACCAGGAACGTTCGATCGGCCTTTTGATAGCCGCATCGAGCGGTTCGGATATCGTGAAGGTCGGCAAAGCCGTAGAAACGAAGCTGGCAGATTTGAAAGACAACCGCCTGCCTGCCGGAGTGGAATGCCATAAGATATTCTATCAGCCCGAACGTGTGGGAGATTCGCTTGGGACGTTTGTCATCAACCTGATCGAATCCGTCGTCATCGTTGTGCTGATCCTGATGTTGGCGATGGGCTTCAAGAGCGGGCTGATTATCGGTATCAGTTTGGTGGTGACTGTTTTCGGATCATTCCTTTTCCTGCAATTTGCCGGAGGAACGATGCAACGTGTCTCTCTGGCGGCTTTCGTGTTGGCGATGGGGATGCTGGTGGACAACGCCATCGTGATCATCGACGGCATATTGGTGGACCTGAAAGCCGGGAAAGACAGGATGGAGGCGATGACCGCTATCGGACGACAGACGGCGATGCCGTTGTTAGGGGCGACCCTGATCGCCATCATTGCCTTTCTGCCGATTTACATGTCGCCGGATACGGCAGGCGTTTATACGCGTGACCTGTTTATCGTACTGGCCGTTTCACTGTTGTTGAGCTGGGTGTTGGCCTTGCTCCATGTCCCGTTGATGGCAAACCGGCGGTTGCATCCGGCGGTGGAAAACAATGATTCCGGCAAACGTATATATAAAGGTAAGATATATGCCGCCTTGCGAGCCGCTTTGCGCTTCGGATTGTCGCACCGCCTCGGCTTCACGCTGACGATGGTCGCTCTGTTGCTCTTGTCTGCCTACAGCTACCGGTTCCTGCGCCAGGGATTCTTCCCCGATATGGTGTACGACCAGCTGTATATGGAATACAAACTTCCGGAGGGTAATAATTCCACCCGTGTGGCACATGACCTGAAAGAAATTGAAAACTACCTGAAAACCCGGAAGGAGATCACGAATGTGACTACCTCCATCGGCGGGACGCCGGGACGTTACAACCTGGTGCGAAGCATTGCCAATCCTTCATTGGCCTACGGGGAACTGATCATCGACTTTACATCTCCCGATGATTTGGTCAAGAACATCGACGAGATACAGAACTATCTGACACAGCAGTATCCGGATGCTTACGTCAAGCTGAAACGTTATAACCTGATGTTTAAGAAATATCCGATCGAGGCCCAGTTCTTGGGACCCGATCCTGCCGTCCTGCACCGTTTGGCCGACAGTGCACGGTATATTATGGAGAATACGCCGGAAGTCTGCCTGATTACGACCGACTGGGAGCCGCAGGTCCCGGTTCTGACTATCGAGTACGATCAGCCGGCTGCCCGTGCGTTGGGATTGAGCCGTAACGACGTGAGCCTTTCGTTGCTGACGGCTACGGGCGGTATTCCTATCGGCTCTTTCTACGAGGGCATCCATAAGAACAACATCTACCTGAAATGTCTGGACGAACAGGGAGAACCGATCGAAGACTTGGGGAACACGCAGGTCTTTTCGACGCTTCCTTCGCTGAACGGCCTGCTGAACGAAGAAAACATGGTGAAACTGAAAGCCGGGACACTCTCGAAGGAGGAACTGATCGAAAGCCTGATGGGCAGTACGCCGCTGAAACAGATCAGCAAAGGTATCGACGTGCGTTGGGAAGACCCGGTCGTACCTCGCTATAACGGACAGCGCAGCCAGCGCGTGCAATGTTCTCCCGTTCCGGGTGTCGAGACGGAAAAGGCACGGCAGGCGGTTGCGGAGAAGTTGGAGCAGCTCGAACTTCCCGAAGGTTATTCGCTGCAATGGCAGGGTGAGAAGAACGCCAGCGACCAGTCCATGAAGTATCTGTTCAAGAACTTCCCGTTGGCCATTATCCTGATGATCGCGATCCTGATCATGCTGTTCAAGGATTACCGCAAGCCGGCCATTATCTTCTGTAGTATCCCGATGGTATTTGTCGGGGTGGTGATGACGATGCTGATAACCGGCAAGACGTTCAACTTTGTGGCTATTGTCGGGACATTGGGACTGATAGGAATGATCATAAAGAACGGTATCGTGCTGATGGATGAGATCACCTTGCAGATAGGGCAGGGAACGGAACCGGTCACCGCGTTGATCGACAGTGCCCAGAGCCGTCTGCGTCCGGTGATGATGGCGGCCCTGACCACGATCTTGGGGATGATCCCGTTGCTGACCGACGCCATGTTCGGTTCGCTTGCAGCGTCCATCATGGGCGGATTGTTGTTCGGTACGGTGATCACGCTTATTTTTATTCCTGTCCTATACGCGTTATTCTTTCACATTAAACATGTAGACTGATGAAGAAAATATCTATTATCCTGTTGTCTATTCTCTGCCCGGCATCTCTTTTTGCACAAGAGACGTTGAGCTTGCAGCAGTGCCGGGAAATGGCGTTGCAATATAATAAGGAAATGGCGGCATCGGTGAAGCAGACCGAAAGCGCCTTGTACACGATGAGAAGCTATAAGGGAAATTTCTTCCCGAACTTCACTGCCAGCGGAATGGGCCTTTACAGTACGGCCGACGGCGGATATAGTTCCGGCGGTGGTTTTCTGCCTGTCTTTCCCGATGGGACTGGGCAGTCTTTGCCGACGGGAAGTTTTGCTTACTTTCCCGGTATCGATTTGAAGTATAAGGTCGGTACTGTCTATATGGGTGGCGTCAAGGTGGAACAGCCGCTTTATATGGGTGGCAAGATCCGGTCGGCCTACCGGATGTCTGTCTTAGGAAAGGAGATGGCCGAGATGAACGAGGTGCTGACGGCAACGGAAGTGATCCTCAAAACAGACAAGGCTTATGCTTTGGTTGTGAAAGCGCAAGAGATGAAGATCGTGGCGGACAAATACAACGCCGTGCTCCGGGAACTGCTGTCGAATGTCGAAAGCGCTTACAAGCATGGTTTGAAACCGCAGAACGATGTACTGAAAGTGCAGGTGAAGCTGAACGAAAGCGAACTTTCCATCCGTAAGGCTGAGAATGCCCTTCGATTGGCGACCATGAACCTTTGCCATCTGATCGGGAAACCGCTTATCTCCGACATCCGCATTTCCGGCGATTATCCGGTGGTTGAAAAGGGACTGGATGTCCAAGTCTCCGATATCAGCGCCCGCCCTGAATATGCGATCCTGAACAAACAGGTCGAGATCGCCGGGCAGCAGGTCCGGCTGAACCGTAGCGAGCTGTTGCCCAAAGTCGGTATCATGGGAGCTTATGATTATGTGCATGGCTTTGAGCTGAACGACCAGACGTTGATGGACAAAGGGAGTTTCTCCGTCTTGCTGAACGTGAGCATCCCGCTTTTCCATTTCGGCGAACGGAGCAATAAGGTGCGTGCCGCAAAAGCTAAGCTGCTGCAATCGCGCCTGGAACAGGAAAACATGAACGAACAGATGATGTTGGAGCTGACACAGGCTGCCAACAACCTTGATGAGGCGCGTTTGGAAAGCGAGCTTTCCGATCGTTCGCTCCTCCAGGCAGAAGAGAATATGAGAATCAGCAAAAGCCAGTATGATGTGGGTCTGGAGACGCTGTCGGACTATCTCGAAGCGCAGGCTTTGTGGCAGCAGGCTTATGAAACGCAGGTCGATGCCCATTTCCAGCTCTATCTGAATTATGTCGGATATCTGAAAGCGGCAGGGGCGTTGTATGATTCCACAGCTCGCGTGTCGAAAGAAAAATAGTAAAACAGATCAAGGCTCAACCGGCCCAGCTATTCCGGCAAAGGTGACTTTGTCAGGTAGCAGTCGTTCGTAAAATGATGCGAACGGAGTAGTGAAACCGGTTGGGCCTTGTCTGTTTTTTTAGATAGAGTTGCCTGTTTTTTAGATAATGCCGATAATCTGATTTTGAATAATTGCTTTAACTTATTTGTCTTGCATAAGTCAAGTCAATTACATAGTTTTGTTGCCATTAATGAAACAAAAAGTTTTGTTTAATCTAAAAAGAGAGATTTATGAAAAAAGTTTTTACATCGATTAGTCTGGCGTTATCTCTTATAGCGTCTTCCTTTTCCACTTCTGCACAGACGGTGCAGTTGAGTGAAGCTCAGAAAATAGAAATTCAAAAAGAAGTATTACCGGTCGTATTCGAACAGATCAAAGAGCAAACAGGTCTCGATATCCTGGGATTGGCACGACCGCAACTGAATTCGGATTTTATACAGAGTTTGCCGGTATTTAATGCTCAGAGTGGCCTGCGTTCGGATTCTCCAACGCCTTATAGTGTGAAACCGGATAGTATAATTGTGAATGTTGCTGCTATTCCGGGTATTCCAGCGATGATGGTGAATGCGCTGGGGAATATAAAAGTTGGATTTGAAAATTATGCGACAGTAAAATTCCCTTTTGACATAAAAGACCGGTCGCTTGAGATAGAAATGCCAGGTGTCATTAATGTGACTTCTTCTAAGGGTATGGATGTAGCCAAGATTGTGATTACTTCGTCTGCCGGTGAAGAAGGTGGATTGCCTGTAAAGGTAGACATGACGATTTCATTGATGGGGGGAAGTACTCAACCTTTATTGGGATTTGCTTTTGAACAAGATGAAACTACTTATGCGCTTGAAGCAAGTTTGGAAATCAGAGATGGTTTGAAGGAAATTTGGAAAATGATTAAAGGTTTTAGTCCTGAATTACCGGCATTGCCTGAGTTAAATTATCTTGTCAGCATTGATCTCATGGGTATGCTGGTAACAG
>UMLO01058331.1_pt1 | contig 72365 bp, 60 predicted proteins | sample 1966551 | NCBI WGS metagenome assembly UMLO01 (sample SAMEA4836201, study PRJEB28245) | human gut metagenome | biome: gut microbiome; material: fecal sample | place: Denmark | collected 2008
GAATGACTTCATGGAGATCATAGAAGACAGGCATGGAAGGAAGGCTACTATCATTGCCAGTCAATTGCCCGTCAGCAAGTGGTATGATGTCATCGGAAATGAAGTCATTGCTGATGCGATCCTGGACAGAATTGTACACTCTTCGCATCGTTTTGACTTAAAAGGTGAGAGTTTAAGAAAGAAATTATAAATTTGCAACCCAAATGCCATTTTATAGGAAACAAACTGGGTGGATATGACCGAAATGCCTGGGTGGGTATCACCGAAATATGCAACAGTTTCGCTTGTATTGCTCTTGCCAATAAGGTTTCCATGGAAACTATTGCGAAAATGTTAGGACACTCTGATATACGGACAACAAAAATATATGCAAAAGTTTTGGACACCACCATATCTAAAGAGATGGTGAGTATGAAAAATAAATTTTCTGTATAACTTTGTGATATTCAATTTAATAATGCTCGCCATTTATGTAATGTTAATATTGTATGTGTAACAAATTTTACATAAAAAAAAGGTCGTAATTTGAACTGTGTCAGTTTCTAATCTATCAGATAAACCATAATTTTACTTTCGGATAAATATCTGAATATAAATTCGATATGAAATGATATTTTACTGGCCAAAAGAAAAAACAAAACAATGACACAGTTTAATTTACTCCCCCGAAATACTGATTTTTGAAACTGTTTTCTTTCATTTTTACCCGAATTTACTCCTAAATTGGGTGAATATGGTGCAATTTGGCGATTTTGAATGCTATGAGTTACAATTCAAAAGATGCTAATTGAGGAGGAAATACTGGGTGGGGATGCTCCGAATTATGCATTAAGAAATTCCGCCAATTGGGCATGCTGAAGAACGGTGTGCCGTCCGAGGCGACCCTCTGCCGCGTGGAACACGGTATCGATGAACTGGCACTTGCAGACAGGATGCAGGAGTTTGCGGAGTTGTTCCACCGAAGGAAGGAGATAAGGAAATAATCTGCGTGGATGGCAAAGCCGAGCGTGGCACCGTGTTGGACAACGGGCGCAATCCCGATATCGTGTCGGCGTATTCATACAATACCAGCATCACATTGGCAACCGAAGCCTGCCGGGAGAAAAGCAATGAGATTAAAGCCATACCGCGGCTTATCGACAAAATCAACATATCAGGAAAAATAGTCACAGCCGATGCCATGTCCATGCAAAAGTGCATCATTGACAGAATCAGAGAGAACGGGGGTGATTTCCTTATAGAGCTAAAAGCGAACCAGCCATCCCTGCGTTATGGCGTGGAAGACAGACTCAAAGGACAGGCTCCTGTGTATTCCTACACGGAGGGACCGGTACTCGGCCACGGCAGAATCGAAACCAGAACCTATCGTATCTTTGACGGTCTTGACATCATAGCCGACAAGGAAAAATGGGGAGGAAACATGACGGTTATAGAATATGAATCCGACACGGTAAAGAAGTCGTCTGGCGCACAGACCGCTGAAAAGAGACTGTATGTGAGCAGTCTGCCAACAGATACTCCGGCGTTGGGTTCGTTGGTGCGCAATCACTGGTCGATAGAAAGCATGCACTGGACACTGGATTGCAATCTGCTGCAAGACAGGATAAAACGCAAGTCGGCAAGAGCCACCAGAAACCTTGATACCATACAAAGAATTGTACACTCGCTGTTCTTTATATGGAAAGGACTCCGTAAAAAGAGGGATGACAAGAGAAAGGGGATGGCGGAACTCATGAGGAAGGTATCAATGGGCTTTACCAGACTTTTACGTTTTCTTCGCCAAAAATGACAAAAAAATAGATTTTGATAAAAGTATAACTATCTGACATACAAAAAATAAAAGAAATACCCGATTCGCAATGAATCGGGTAAGGGGCAATATATCGTTACTTCTACTTTAAATGAAAGAGCCGTGTCTGCGGAGTCGTAATAGATTGCTTGGGATAACAAGAAAAGGATTCTTCTTGCAAAGACAACGGAATTCCATAAATAATTCCACTTCGGCAAATCTAACAGGTAATTGGCGGAGTAGGATTACTTAGGTATGCTCGGCATGAGCTTATTCTAATAGATGTAAGTTCCTAACGAGCCCTAATAGCGGGAATCGTTTAGCCAATAGCAAGGGTGTCCATTGTGAGGTGGAATCTGGAAAAAGCTGGCGACAAACATCTGACCTAACGTACAGAACCCCCATATAAGGCATTTGACTATGGATGAGATTGCCTAACAAATCCACCTGTTCCTTTCCGCCTTCCAACTCAGTCAGCCCTTCAGGGGTGGGATAGGTAACCGTTTGACCACCCACGGTGATTTCTATATGAAAGGGTATATTGGATTTTGTCTGTTCCTGACTATGATGCTAAAAGTCTCTTATCCAGCGGATATTGACATCTATGTTTTTCTCATCCATACTATACTGCCCATCTTCAAGATTAAAACTGTAAGATCTTGTTGATACTACTTCCGATGAAGACAAATAGTACCAATTGGCAGAATTGCCGCTACTGCCAAAAGCCATTCCGCCTTTTGCTGTAAGACTGGAATTGAATGCGGCACGAGCCATTTTGCAGTTTTCCGAATCATAACCCGGCATTTTACTTGTTATCCAATCAGTAATCTCCTCGTACACCTTGCCGCTATATCCGGCATAAAGCATTTTCAACTCATCACGGGCAGGCAAATACCAAACTCCGTTTTCGTTACCACTGTTCATCGTATTATAAATGTAGTGAAAGGCGGGGTAATCTGCCGAGAATGTGCCACTGCTCTTGTATTTAGCAATCATACTCTTGGTAGCTGTCGCTCCGTCCGTAACGCTGCGGATACCAGCTACTCCCGCTGCTTGTTCATCATTATCTACACCCCATTTAGTGACATAAGTCTCTCCCAGTCCCACTACTTTACCCTGAGTACCCAAACTACCCGGCTTCACCCAGAATACGATACCTACGGGACTGGTATTATCGGGCCAATAATCGCCAACAGCATAGGAGGTACCAGTTATTGCATTAAGATCACCCGATTCCACTTTCAATTGGAAATAATAACTCTTGCCCTGTTCTATTCCGTTTGAAAGGAACTGGAGGGAAGTCCCGATTGGGTACGTTTTAGTAACAAGATAGTTATTGTTTCCTTCAGAGAAAGATAGTTCAAACATTAAATCATCAGAATCTTCAAACGCATCTGTAGCGGTGGGCAACACAACCATATAGCCTTCGCACCGTTTTTTCCCATCTTGGGTCGAGAAATTCCGGGCATCGCCGGTCAGCCGTAAGGTCAAAACCGGCACATTCATATAGTCGGAAACCGACAACGAAGTAGCATCGACATCAGTCAATTTAGCTTTGGTTGCGAACACCGCTTTGCCGGAACTCAGTTTTACAATTATATTTTCCAGTCTCAAATTATTGTTGCCCGAATTATTCCAAACGACAAAGCGCACTACCGAAGCAAGATGGTTGTAGGTGAGCTTTATAGGAGTACTGCCGTCTACTGTTACATCGCTTTGGGCTTTCATCAGCATATAGGCTCCCAAGTGTGTAGAATTCGCCTGTGTCTGTGTTTGATAGGTGGGGATATTTGTTTCAAGGAAAGAGTAGTAGTCGGCTCTGACTTCCCAAGCCGAGGTCGGATAAAGACCGTATGCCGTGTATGTGCCATTATCGAGGCTTTCCGGCTGAGTGGCCTGAAATGTACAGTTATTGCTTTGTACACCTCCTGCAACGCTTGCCACATATTCTGCTTTTTTGTACTGGGTTGCTTCCGTCATACTTGGATTTCGGAAAAGAACGGTGGTAGCATCTCCGTTGCTCCAATAGAATTTTTCACCGTCTGCATAGTTGCCGTTGTTCTCTATTACGCCCGACCGGGTGACCGGAAGCTGTTCCACAGTCGCTGCCAGTTGCGGCGCACCGCTTTTCCCTTCGGGTTGTCCGGTGATCGTTTCATCTTTGCTGCATGACCCAAGCGACATGACAACCCCTGCTAATAGTAATATATTTATTTTTCTCATATCTATGGAATGCTTTATTTATTTTCAATAGTCGATGCCTCCTCCGGGGGAGTAGTTATCACCGCTACCGCTGTCGGCACTTACACCTCCCCCGCTATTAGTCAGCGTAAGGGTGATGAGGTATTCATTACCGCTGGCAAGATGTTTCAATTTCATCGTTTTATAGCTTACCACCTTGCCGGAAACGATTTCAATTTCCAGTCCATTTTCCACCGAATGCGGGGGAACAAGGGCATAGAATGTGTTTGTACCGGAGATGTCCGACTTTCTTGGGATAATGTCATCGCGTAACGTTACGTCTGTCTCTGTATCCCCGGAATACTGTTTTGCACAACGGACAGGCATGTTTTTAAGGATGATTGTGGCCCGGTTTACCTCATCCGCAGATACCCCGTTTCCTCCCACGAGCTTCACCGTGATTCTTGCCATCGCGTGATAAAAAGAGAGATTTACGGTGCCGTCCTGCGGCTTTTCCGAGTATCTTGATTGGGCTTCCAGCAGGTCGGAGGCTTCATAGGCTTCGATGGTGCTTTGGTCAGTTGCAACGCTGAACTTAAACTCACTATCGGAACTGCCCAATGCCTGTTGGGGATAATGGGCGTAGAAAAAACGCTGCCGTTCGGCTGTCGGCTCTCCCAACTCGTTCCAAGTTGGAGTGAAACCATCCCACGTGTTGCCATTACTGGTCAAGGTGTACATCTCGCTCATGTTACTGATAATGAAGTCGGGAAAGTCGACCATGTAAGTCCAAAGCCCTATTGGGTCACCGTTGGTGAAACTGCCCGTTCCGTCCGGATTGATAGTGGCACGTGTTTCGGGGTCATTGGCGGCGTCGCTGTTCATAAAGTCGATGATGGTGGAGGTAAAGCGGATGACATTGCCATCTTTCGTGCCATCGTCCGGAGTTTGCACATCGTCCTGCGAGCAACCTGCCAACAGGAGAAGGCACGCTAATCCGATAGTGGAAACGAACACCGGAATGTTTGATATCTTATTCTTCATATTCATATTTTTTATTATTTTTATTCTAACGGATTCTCATTCTCGCCACCGTCGCTACTATCTCCGGTAAGTTCATCATCCACCGTATCGGAAGAGTTCTTCTCCCGATCGGAGGTGAAAGTCGGCACATGGACTACTGCCGAAAAGTAATGCTTTTCCATTTCATGAAATGCGCATCGGCCCCAATCGTCCATTCACCGTTGGCTGTGGCTTTGGGGAGAGCCGCGCCGGTATCGGGATGCTTGTCCGCATTCAGCACAAGGTCACACTTAGCGGGATTGAATGCGTTCTCTCCGGAATGAACGGGGGTTCTATTGTGAAAAACACCGTAATACTCTATATCGTCATCATCTTCTTCTATGCCAACGATATTTCCGGCTGCAGTAACCTCTATCCGAGTAAGGCTGCTGCAACCCGTTACGATATAATTGGCGAGCTTCGTACACTTCGGCAGTTCAAGTGTCTGTAGAGACGCACATCCAAAGAAAGCCTCCAGGTCTATCGCAGCCACATTATCCAATGTGAGCGCCTCCAGTGAAGCGCAACCCCGAAATGCTCCTTGTTCAATCCGGGTAACCTGCAAAAGATTCACCGCAGTCAGCGAAGCACAGCCGTAAAAGGCATTCACTCCGATTACCTGCACGTCATTGGGAAGCAGCACTTCCTGTAAGGCGGTGCAATTCAGGAAAGCGCGATCGGGCAAAGTTGCCGGTGTTCCCCAACCCGTCACTCCGCTGAGGTCGCATTTCGTGATTCGGGGGTTATTGGCAAATGTACCCCAATTACCGCCCATTCCTATCTTGGAAAGTTCGCCCGTCAACTTGAGTTCGGTGAACTCCGCATCAAGAGCATCCTCAATGGCAGCCTTTGCCTCCTCGGCAGTCATGCCGGTCATATTGATATTACCGGAGATACCGGATGGAAGATTTTTTCTGCGCAACTTGATTTGACTATCCTCCGAAGCGAGATAAAGTTCAAACTTATCACCATATTTCCTCGTTTGTTCTCCATAAAGGCTGACCACCGACTCCGGATTCACTTTCAGCCGGTCGCAGTCCGTCTCCGTCAGTTGGTAACCACCGGTTCCATGGGCGATGGGGATTACACCGGGCAGACCGAGATAGAGGTGCACATCACCCGTGAGGGCTTTCGAAACGGAGATAAGGGGATAGGAAACGAGCGAGGCAAGATTACAGGTTAGCTCTATGTAAGCTCCGGCGGCGGTCGTTCCTCCGTTCAGCACGAAGGTGGCGCCATTCACGATGGATGCACAGAGCGAACTACCTGTCGCATAAGACAATTCGCAGCCGTCACCTAATTCCAATACCGACTCCTTGCCATAAACCATAATCATACCACCCCCGTTCAATGTCACATTCCCACTCAGCGTAATCTTACCATTATACATACATATCACGGCACCCATGTACATATCTTGCTGAACCAAATTGATATTGGCTAATTCGATATAAACGGCATCATCTGTGGGATTGGCATTGCCGAGAAAATAGTAGCTACCTTGCTCCCAAGTCAAAGTGTGCCCTCCACCGTCTATTTTGAAATAGCCGTTATCGGTCATGGAAGGAGTGTTGAAAAGGTCGCCGCCTGCGGGTATCGTAATATCACTGCCCAGCGTGATAAGCGTCGGAGCGTCTGCCGAAGCGCCACCCGTCTTCAGGGCAGCGAGCAGGGCTTCGTAGGTAGTGACACCGGAAGCGTCACCGCCTATCGCCACTTCATCCGTAATCGTTCCGCCATCGCCCCAGCCGGAGATTTCGGAAGTGGTCAGTTCCACCTCGGTCTTTCCCGTCTGCTGGTTCTTTTTCAGCGTGAGGTTGAGGGTGAGCCGCTTGCCGCTTTCGAGACGGGTTTGGTTACCGGGTTCGGCAGTATTCAGGTCGGCAGGTACATTATAGTACCACGTATCATCGCCAACCTTTATCCTAAGCCATTCCGCACCTGCGGTCAAGTCTTGAGGTGCCACTTTCCAGTCGGCATAGCCACTGCCCACGTTAGAAAACGCGACAGCGCCCGTTGCGCTACTATAGTTCACCGCACCGGTCAGCAAATTAACCTCCACGCCGGAAAACATCGTAGGCGCATTATCCTTTGTTGCGGAGTTTATCAGGGCAGAAGACAAATCTGCACCGATCATGCCCTCTCCGGCAATCAGTTTGACAACAAGCCGATGCATCAGATGTTTGAATGTCAGTGCCACCGTCTCACCCTTACTTGCTGTGGCAGTGGCGTGGAGCAGGTCGTCCGCATTGTTCAATATTTGAGGCATATACATGTATGCCGCAGGATCGACAATGGTTTCCGTGATACGCGGGTAGTAGGCGGAGAAAGTCACCGCTTCCGTTTCACTGAGATCTTTCCAATAAAGTGGATTGCTGTTGTCGGCCTTGTAAGTAATGTTTTTGTTACTGTATGCCGGAGATGTGGCATCTCCCGTAAAAGTGTACATGCCCCATTCGTCGGTAGGCTCGAACGAGCCTTCGCCATCTGCATCGAGCTGCGGCGCGCGTGTCTGTACTCCCTCTATGTCGGCAGTGATGTGTACTGCGCCTTCGGGCAGGGTATTGAAGCCTGGTTTTTCATCATCGTTGTGGCAAGCCGTCAGTGTCAGTGCAGCCAGCACGAAAGCGATAAATAGATGTTTCGTTACTTTCATAAGCTTTTGTTTCTTGTTAAAATTATATTTCCAAATCGCCCGACACTATGCCTTGCGTGCCCCACGGCTGGACGGTAGCATTTACCACTACGTGCGTACCGACAGGTGTACGTTTCAGCGTAATGTTGAAAACCGTATTCTTGCCCTGTTCAAAGATTCGGTCGGCTTCTATCGGCCATGTCAATACAGTATTATCCATCAAGGTTATCTCCATCATCCTCCCGCTTGTACCCTCTTGCGGCAGGATGATGGCGGAAGAAATCTTGCCATCGGCGGCTGTGTTCAACGTAAGGGTGGCAAGATCCTGTCCGACGGACAGCGTGTTCTGCAACACGTTGAAGTCTGCCTTCATCGGTTGTTTGCTCAGAGTGAGACTCATGCCTGCCAGTTCCGCATCATTCACGCCTTCACCGGCAGTAAACTCCACTTCCACGCGGCTCAGGCGGTGGTAGAACTTCAAATCGACCGTTGTGGCGTTATTATCCTTCCCCTCGGCGTTGTCGCTCCATAACAGGTCGATGCCGGCAGGGTTCTTTTGGTCGCTCACGTCTACCTTATATATATCGCCTGTCAGACCGGTTTGCGGGTAGTAAGCGACGAAGTCCACTTTTTCATCCGCGCTCAACGGAAAGTAAATGGTCTGTTCTACCCCGGCAGGCGTAAACTTCCCATCTCCGGCGGTGGTCACATACTTGCGGTTGGCGGCACCGTCTGCCACAGTTTTTGTCCCGTGTTCCAGCATATAGATGCCGATGTCGTCGTTTGCCTCCCACGCATCGGTCGTGGCGCGGGTCAGCGTGATTCCACCGGCAAAGGAAACGGCTATACGTCCGTTATTCACTTGCGGTTCATTCTCATCGTTGCTGCATGCGCCCATCATCAGGACTGCCATGCCGATAAACAGATAATTTGTCTTCATCATGATATTTGCTATTTAAAAATTATCATTTGATTGGTTATATCCACCACTTCCTGCACCTGCCAGCCAGTGAGCTTTACAACCTTCTTTCGGTTCCTTACAAAAGTATAAATAGCAAAAACTGAGGGCAAATAAAATCAATTGTCTTTGGTTCAAATGAACGAAAAACAATTTTTATATGCTCAAAAAGGAGAAAACGGATGAAAAACAACCGATAATTAACGGAAGACAATTTTCAACTAACGAAAGACAGTTCTTCTTAAACAGATTTATTGGAGTAGCACTTGGGCGTCATTCCCGTCATCTTTTTGAAATCACGGTTGAAATTGCCGCTGTCATTGTAGCCTACCATTTCGCAGACCTTGTCAATACTGTATTCAGGGTGTTCGGCAAACAGACGGACTGCTTCACGCAAACGAAGTTCTTTGCGCCACGGGCGGAAATCCATTTTGTAATGGTCTTTCATGTATTGCCGGAAGAATGACTGGTTTATCCCGAAAGATTCTATTACGATGCTGGAAGGAACATCTTTTTGACAATATTCTTTTTCATCTATGTATCTTTGCAGCCTCTCTTTTAGCAGTTGCGTCGTTTCAATACAATTGGGTTTATCCGGTTTTTCGGTTCTTCTTTCCATAGGTTCATCCGTCTCAGGTTGCATATCTTCCGAAACGATGGCTTCTTTTCTTGTATCCGGTGCTATTGTTGCATGGCCTATTTCCTCTAATACAGTTTCCGGAACAATTGGCAAGACAGTGCAGACGCAACTTGTTGCGTCTGCACTGTCTTGCGGTACCGCAAGAACGGGAAATGCAAATTTCATTCTATGATAGTAATTGATAAACCACATGACCATGAAACCATAAAAAGCCACATATAGCGGGACGAACAGCATGTACAAGCCGGGACGGAACATGATGATGATAGCCACGATGCCGATAGCCAATGCGGAATAGAAACCGGTTTTTATCCACGCCAGACGACTTTCCTCATCATCGTCATAGTAATCCTCCACCTCTTGGACCGTCTTCCGATAAGCCTGCATAAACTTCCTGGTATAAAAAAGCAATTGGGCAACATAAAGCGCAAGGCCTACATAAAAGAAGCAGAAAAAATAATCTGTAAACATCATAACGCCAGACAAGATCATCCCCACCACGGTGATACCTGCCGCCTGCTTGCCTACCGTTTTCCACCGGACCTCAGCCGGACGTATGAAAACCATCATGGACATCGTGAAAAGCAACGCTTGATAGGAAGCAACCAAAAGTGTGCTGGCCGACTCGATGCGGGAGTCATATCCCGTAAAGCAGCACAACGCACTAAGAAGCGCCAAGACAAAATAAGAAGGAACAATGATATTCCGTGCTTTCCGTAGCTTCTCCAACCCTTCTTCCTGCTGTATCGTCGTAGCCGCCAGCATGCCTCCCAGCATCGCCACCATGAAAGCCGAAGCCCCCATCAAGATTTTATATGTCGTTTCATCCATGTATCCAAATCGTTAGGATACAAAAGTAATCTTTTTTTACATTTCATGCTAAACAATTGGTTTTATCTGATGGAATTAGCTTCACAGAAATCATTCAATCCGATCATTGATGAATTGTATCATTATATAAACTTCCGTCAAACTCTTTATATCGAGCGTTTTTGTATATTCTAACCCGTTTTTGCTATAATTCTGAATCATCGAATTGGATTTTTGGGATAGGTTGGTCGCTAAAATTCCGCTTCCCAATATGCCCGGATTACAAACTATTGTATCTTTCTTTATGGAGTTCATAATCAGTTCTGAACACGCATAGTCCTTAATGCCTGCCTTTTTTCTAAATCAAAGAATAGACACCCCTTAGCGTCATTATTCAATACTTTCATGGCTAATGCAGGAGAACCTAAATAGTTTCCGTTTGCCATGCTTTCATTCTCCAATTGATAATAAAGAGAGTTTTGCAATGTAGCATCCGTGTTCGCTTCGTTCAAGAAATGATAAATACCATATTCTTGTTCGGGGGTATGTGTCATTGTATAGATGGCACACGCTGAATTTGTTTCTACATATATCTGCGGTTTCTCAATTTGAAGAACATCGCAGAGAACAAGATGTTTGAGAACATCAGGTTGTTTGCCGAAGTGAGTGTAAGTTACCATAATAATTCTGTTTATCATTATGGTGGCAATATTAAGCAGTAGAAAGCAGTTGGAAAGGTATTTCAAACAGCAATTTGCAGAAAGTTCTCAATATCGCGCTATTGGCTCATGGTGGGAGCCTAAAGGCAATCAAAATGAAATTGATATTGTTGCCCTGAAATTGGAGAAAAACCAAGCAGTGGCAGCCGAAGTAAAACGGCAAAAGGAAAATTTTAAGCCTGAACTACTGGCAACAAAGGTGGAACATCTTAAAAAAGTTGTTACCGAAGTATCAAGTTGAAATGGTTTGTTTATCGTTAGAAGATATGTGATTTAGTTAACCATTAAATATTTTCTGCTACCTGCCAGAAAAAGAAATCCCTGATAATATTTAATTATCAAGGATTTACCTAATTTTTTCTTAAACTTTCAGTGATCCGCCTGGGGTTCGAACCCAGGACCCCATCCTTAAAAGGGATGTGCTCTACCTGCTGAGCTAGCGAATCATCCTGTGCGTTACTTTTGTAATGCGTGTGCAAAGATATGTGATTATTTTTTATCGTACAAGTATTGGGCGTATTTTTTATTTGTTTTTCATTCAGAAAAAACATCGGCTAAGGCTTGCTTTGGCTGAGAAACAGACGACCGTGGATCCTTATGGTTGCTACAGCGATCAAAAATTAAGGGGGTGAGAAGGATAAAAATGTGCTATTTTCTTCCGACATATATGAACTATGAAGATATTTATGTAAGTTTGTCCACGAAGAAAAAAGATCATATAAACACACATAATTTGAAACATGGCAGACGACAAGAAAATTATTTTCTCGATGGTAGGCGTGAGTAAAGTCTTTCCGCCTCAAAAACAAGTATTGAAAAATATTTACCTGTCCTTTTTCTATGGAGCGAAGATCGGGATCATCGGTTTGAACGGTTCCGGTAAATCTACATTGCTGAAAATTATTGCCGGTGTCGAAAAGGAATACCAGGGCGAGGTGGTTTTCTCTCCCGGATATTCCGTCGGATATTTGGAACAGGACCCGAAACTGGAACCGGGCAAGACGGTAAAGGAAATTGTGCAGGAAGGTGTACAGGAGATCGTGGACACCCTCAAGGAATATGAAGAAGTAAACGAAAAATTCGGCGATCCCGAAGTGCTCGAAGATCCGGACAAGATGGACGCACTGATCAACCGGCAGGCCGAATTGCAAGATAAGATAGATGCAACCGATGCTTGGAACCTTGACAGCCGCTTGGAAAGAGCGATGGACGCCCTGCGCTGCCCGCCTGAAGACCAGGTGGTCGACACGCTGTCGGGAGGCGAACGCCGCCGTGTGGCTCTCTGCCGTTTGTTGTTGCAGCAGCCGGACGTCCTGTTGCTGGACGAACCGACCAACCACTTGGACGCCGAGTCGATCGACTGGCTGGAGCAGCATTTGCAGCAATACGCAGGTACGGTTATCTGCATCACGCACGACCGTTACTTCCTCGACCATGTAGCCGGATGGATTCTGGAACTGGATCGCGGAGAAGGTATTCCTTGGAAAGGAAACTACTCATCCTGGCTGGACCAAAAGACCAAACGCATGGCACAGGAAGAAAAGCAGGCAAGCAAACGCCGCAAGACATTGGAACGCGAGTTGGAATGGATCAATATGGCCCCGAAAGCCCGCCAGGCAAAAGGAAAAGCCCGTCTGAATTCGTACGAAGCCCTTTTGAACGAAGACCAGAAAGAACGGGAAGCCAAGCTGGAAATCTTTATCCCGAACGGTCCGCGCCTGGGCAACAAGGTGATCGAGGCACAGCATGTGGCAAAAGCATTCGGCGACAAACTGCTGTTTGACGACCTGAACTTCATGTTGCCTCCGAACGGAATCGTCGGTGTGATCGGTCCGAACGGTGCAGGTAAGACCACGCTGTTCAAGATGATCATGGGCATGGAAAGCATCGATAAAGGGACTTTTGAAGTGGGCGAAACAGTAAAGGTCGGTTATGCAGACCAGACGCATAAAGACATCGATCCGAAGAAGACCGTTTATCAAGTCGTTTCCGGCGGACAGGAATTCATCCGTGTCGGCGGCAAGGAAATCAACACCCGCGCTTATCTCTCCAAATTTAATTTTGCGGGAGCCGACCAAGAAAAACTTTGCGGCGTGCTTTCCGGAGGCGAACGAAACCGCCTGCATCTGGCCCTCACGCTGAAAGCGGAAGCGAACGTGTTGTTGCTCGACGAACCGACCAACGATATCGACGTGAACACGCTTCGGGCACTCGAAGAAGGATTGGAGAACTTTGCCGGTTGTGCGGTTGTCGTTTCTCACGACCGTTGGTTCCTCGACCGTATCTGTACGCATATCCTTTCGTTCGAAGGGGATTCGAATGTCGTCTTCTACGAAGGTTCCTACTCGGAGTATGAAGAATACAAGCGCAAACAGCTGGGCGACGTGGAGCCGAAACGCGTACGTTATCGTAAACTTATTGTCGATTAATCATCTATAAATAATTTTATAAGACCATGAAAAAAAGAATGTTATCGATGGCAGTAGTGGCTGCCGCCTTTTTGTGTTTCGGCAGTGACACGAATGCACAGAAAACGACCAAGCTGTTCAACGGAAAAGACCTTTCCGGCTGGAACTTCGTTGTAGACAAGAATTCCGTTCCTGCCGAACAGGTATATTCAGTAAAAGACGGAGTCATCAACATCACGGGACAACCTTTCGGATATATGTATACGAAAGAAAAATACGGGAATTACAAACTGCACGTGGAATACCGTTGGCCGAACGGCAAAGAAAAGGCAAACAGCGGTATCTTCCTGCTGATCGAAGAGCCGAAAAACCCGTTCCCGAACGGTATCGAATGTAACCTGATGCTTGACAATGCAGGTGATTTCGTCCTGCTTGGCGGTTCGGATCTGGCCGAATACCAGAACAAGCCAGGGCAACCCCGCCCCGCTTTCCCGAAAATCCAAAAAGCGAACCAAGACAGCGAAAAGCCTGCCGGTGAATGGAACGAAGCCAACGTTTTCGTAAAAGACGGTGTCATCACGGTTTACATCAACGGCGTTTACCAGAACACCGGAACGAACAAAGTGAAGGAAGGTTACATCGGACTGCAAAGCGAAGGCAAGGAAGTGCAATTCCGCAACGTGACGATCACTCCGTGGTAAGCAACTACCCTCCTATTTTAAAACACCTATGTTTTGCATTCAAAGCATAGGTGTTTTGCATTCAAAACATATATGTTTTGGAAAGAGGCTTCTTGGGTTTCCGTATAAACATATCGTTTCTTTGTTATCTTTGCAACATTCTCACGGATATTCCGGTTCTTTTTAAAATTACATCACTATGGATAATCGTTTCTTGGGCCTTATAGAGAGAAGCATGAAGGAGCATTGGGACCTCCCCGCTTTCTCCGATTACAATGGGCATACCTTTCATTTCAAAGACGTCGCACGGCGGATAGAGAAGTTCCACATCCTGCTGGAACATGCCGGTATCAAGAAAGGCGACAAAGTGGCCATCGTCGGGCGCAACTCCTCCAACTGGGCGATCTGCTTCTTCGGCATACTGGCTTACGGGGCTGTTGCCGTACCGATCCTGCATGAGTTCAAACCCGACAATATCCATCATATCGTCAACCATTCGGGCGCGAAAGCCGTATTGGCCGGTTCCAACAACTGGGAGAACATGAACGAGGATATGATGCCGGATGTCAAACTGTTCATGATGTTGGACAACTTCTCCATCATCGACTGCAAGAATAAGGAGGTACGCACCGTACGCGACCGCATCAACGAATATTTCGGTAAGAAATACCCTCGCTCCTTCACCGCCAACGACGTGAAATATCATGTCGAAGATCCGGAAGAACTGGCAATCCTGAACTATACGTCCGGCACGACCAGTTTCTCGAAAGGGGTCATGATCCCCTATCGCAGCCTGTGGAGCAACACGCAGTTCGCCTACGACCACCTGCCGTTCATCCATCCGGGAGACAACATCGTCTGCATGTTGCCGATGGCCCACATGTACGGATTGGCGTTCGAAGTGCTGAACTCTGTCAACAAAGGCTGCCACGTTCATTTCCTGACACGTACGCCAAGTCCGAAAATCATTGCGGAGGCATTTGCGACGGTCCGTCCGGCGCTGATCCTCGCCGTTCCTCTCATCATCGAGAAGATCATCAAGAACAAGGTTTTCCCCGAACTGGACAAGCCGTTGATCAAGCTTCTGCTCAAAGTACCGTATGTCGACCAGAAGGTACGCGAGAAGATCGCCCGAAAGCTGGAAGCCTCCTTCGGCGGGAACTTCGGTGAGATCGTGATCGGCGGTGCCGCCATCAACAAAGAGGTAGAGACGTTCCTCAAATCCATCGACTTCCGCTATACGGTGGGCTACGGGATGACGGAATGCGGTCCGCTGGTTTCCTACGAACAGTGGGATACGTTCAAGCAAGGTTCGGTAGGCCGCGTTGTCGACCGCATGGAAATCCGGATCGACTCGGACGATCCGGAGAACGAAGTAGGCGAAATCCTGGTCCGCGGCATGAACGTGATGTTAGGCTACTACAAAAATCCGGAAGCGACAAAGGCGGTGATGCTGCCCAACGGCTGGCTGCGGACAGGCGACTTGGGGACGCTCGACAAAGACGGCTTCCTCTACATCCGCGGACGAAGCAAGAGCATGATCCTGAGTTCCAACGGACAGAACATCTATCCCGAAGAGATCGAAGACCGCCTGAACAATATGTTGTACGTGGCCGAGTCGTTGATCATTTCGCAAGGAGGCAAACTGGTCGCCTTGATCTATCCGGACTGGGAGCAGGTGGACAAAGCCGGTATCCAACACTCCGAAATCGAGGGGCTGATGCAGCAGAACATCGACCTGCTGAACACCGAAATGCCTGCCTACAGCAAAGTGGCCTGTTTCAAACTTTATCAGGAAGAATTCGAAAAGACACCGAAACGGAGCATCAAACGGTATTTATACCAACCTGCTGAGGAAAATTAAATAAAGAAAATCGTACCTTTGTTTCTGTTAATTTACAAACAGCTCATATGGACAAAGGGAAAATTATTGTTGCCGGCATTGGTCCGGGAAGTCGCGAAGACATAACGCCGGCAGCGTTATCTGCCATCAGCCGGTCGGATGTGATTATCGGATATAATTATTATTTCCAGTTTATACAAGATATAATCCGTCCGGATGCCCAATGCATCGATACCGGGATGAAGCGTGAGAAAGCACGTGCCGAAGAGGCCTACAAATATGCTTCGGAAGGAAAAACAGTGACAGTGATCAGTTCCGGTGATGCCGGAATCTACGGAATGGCCCCGTTGATCTATGAAATGCAAGTAAAGAAAGAGGCGCCGCAAGTGGAGATCGAGGTCGTACCCGGTATCAGCGCGTTCCAAAAAGCAGCTTCGCTTTTGGGAGCGCCTATCGGACATGACCTCTGTATCATCTCCCTCTCCGACCTGATGACCCCCTGGCTGCGGATTGAAAAACGCATACGGGCCGCTGCCACCGGCGACTTCGTGACAGCCGTCTACAATCCGAAAAGCGAAGGGCGCTACTGGCAGCTATATCGCCTCAAGGAGCTGTTTCTCGAAGAACGCGCACCCGAAACACCGGTCGGCTACGTCCGCCAGGCCGGACGCGAAGAGCAGGTTGTCAACCTGACCACGCTGGCAGCGTTCGACCCTGAGCAGGTCGACATGTTCACCGTCATCCTGATCGGAAACTCCCAGTCGTACGAGGCCGGCGGTAAATTCATAACACCGCGCGGCTATTACGGGGAGATCAAGATGAAAACGGATGTCGGGATCGGTCAGGACATCATGATCCGCAGTTTCCGTACCATCGAGAAAGAACTCAAGAACAAAGAAATACCGCTCGACAAGAAATGGGCCTTGCTCCATGCCATCCACACGACAGCCGATTTCGATATGGAGAACATCCTACGGATCGACGATCACGCGGTGGCTTCCCTCTACGGCAAATTCAGCCGGGGCGAGGTGCGCACCATCATCACAGACGTCACAATGGCCGCTTCAGGTATCCGCAAAGGCGCCTTGCAACGTATGGGGATCGAGGTGAAATGTTATTTGCAGGACGAGCGGACCGCACAACTTGCAACAGAAAAAGGAATCACCCGTACACAGGCCGGCATTAGGCTTGCCGTACAGGAACATCCCGATGCATTATATGTTTTCGGCAATGCGCCGACCGCATTAATGGAACTGTGTGAGCTGGTAAGGAAAGGGAAAGCCACTCCCGCCGGCATCATTGCCGCTCCTGTCGGTTTCGTGCACGTGCAGGAATCCAAACACATGGTAAAGCCGTTTACCTCCATTCCTAAACTCATCATCGAAGGACGGAAAGGCGGCAGCAACCTCGCCGCGACTCTGGTAAACGCGATCTTATGTTACAATGATGCTGAACAATTAAAACCCGGTAGAGACGTATGAAGCCTGAAGAAACAGTAGAAAATTACGGTAAAACACACATCTACATGGTCGGGATGGATGATAATCCGCAACCCGGACATATAGAGGGCATTATCAAAAGTATCAAACACGACAACATCTTTTCCGGAGGAAAGCGGCATTACGAGATCGTGAGGCCGTTCCTGCCCGCCGATGCGGTATGGATCGAGATCAAGGCTCCGATAGACGCCGTCCTTGCCGAATACAGCCGGTTGATCCAGGAAGACAAAGTGATCGTCTCCTTTGTTTCGGGAGACCCGTTCTTCTTCGGTTTCGCTTCCACCGTCCGGAAAAAGCTATTGGGGGTAAGCATGAAAGTATTCCCCTACTTCAACTCATTGCAGATGTTCGCACACCACGAACAAATCGCATATGAGAACATGCACGCCGTATCCGTCACCGGCCGGCCGTGGCACGAACTCGACCGGGCGTTACTGGAATACCGCCCGTTGATCGGTGTACTGACCGACCGGATCCATACGCCCGATGCCATAGCCAAGAGGATGATGGAATATCATCTGGACAAGGATTACACCATGCGGGTAGCCGAACACCTGGGTAACCCGGAGAAGGAGAAAATCTATAAAACCTACCCGATCGAGGAAATCAGCGAGATGAGTTTCTCCAATCCGAACTGCGTCCTGCTGATGAAGGATCCGGACAGCACGCAGCAACGACCGGCTTTAGGCATACCCGACACCAAGTTCGTCTTGCTGAACAACCGGACAAAGATGATCACCAAAGCACCGATACGGGTGATAGACCTGAGCCTGCTGGAGTTGCATGACAGCCGCTCCTTCTGGGATATCGGCGCCTGTACCGGATCGGTCTCGATCGAAGCGCGACGCCAGTATCCTCACCTGGATGTCCGGGCTTTCGAAGTGCGGGAAGAATGCGAGAGCATCATCCGGGCAAATGCACGCCTGCACAGCGCTCCCGGCATAAACCTGCATATCGGCAACTTTCTGGATCTGCCGATCGAAGAGAATACGGCTGTCGATGCCGTCTTCATCGGCGGTCATGGCGGCAAGCTGAAAGAGATCATCCGTAAGGTCGTTTCTCACCTGGACAACCGGAACGGCAAGATCGTCTTCAACTCCGTTTCGGAAGAAAGCTGCAATCTGTTTCGGGAAGCGGTCAAAGAAAACGGCCTGAAACTGCATTCGGAAATGAACATTACGGTCGATTCCAATAATCCAATTACAATCTTTTGTGCAACAAGTAAAGATCATGTCTAAAAATATGCTGAATATTCTTGTGGTTTCGGCAAGCAGTCTGCCGTTAGCACGCAAAATCCGGAACGAATATCCGGGTAAAACCGTTATCTATTGCAGAGAAGCAGATAACGATGTCGAACTATTCACCTCTTTCGAAGAGTTGGCCGGCGACCTTTTCGATAAATCGGAAGCGATAGTGTTTATCGGGGCGATGGGCATTTGCGTACGGAGTATCGCTCCGTACATCAAGAGCAAGTACACGGACCCGGCAGTTGTCTGCCTCGACAGTTCCGGCAAGTATGTCGTGTCGGTACTGTCCGGCCATATCGGCGGGGCGAACGAACTGACACACGAATTGGCCCGCATACTGGGCGCCGAGGCGGTTGTCACAACCCAGAGCGACAACCAGGGACTCTGGGCATTGGACACGTTGGCGCGGCAATACGGCTGGGAACAGGAGGCCTACAACCAGCAAGAGGGCCTACACTGTTCCCGGCACACGGGCTTAGAGGAAACGGACGACAAGACTTTCGACGTTTCGAGGAAACGGGCGATGAACAAATGCATCACCCGCTTCGTCAACCGCCGGCCGACCGCCCTCCTGCTCCATGTCCGCACGGAGGGGACGGATTATATGAAAAAGACCTGCCCCCCACACGTGGATATCTTCTACAAGTATAGAGATATCGACTTGGGAAAATATGACCTGCTGATCACGGTCAGCCCCTATTACTATCCCCAATCCCCTATCCCCTGCCTGTCATTCTTCCCGAAGGTGCTTCACTTAGGTGTCGGATGTAAAAAGGGATTGGCGGACATGAAATCCGTCCTCACGGATTTGTCTCTCTGCTCCAACTTGTCCGGACTCAACCTGAAGAGCATAGCCGATGTCTCTTCCATCGATCTGAAGAAAGACGAACCGATATTAAAGGAATTGGCGGACACCTACCTGCACCGCCCGTTCAAGACCTATCCGGCAGAGGAACTGGACAAGATTCCCGTACCCCATCCCTCTTCCACAGTAAAGCAAGTCACCGGATCGGGCAGCGTCTCGGAGGCGGCAGCCATCCTGAGTGCGGAAGGCGGCCCGTTATTAGTGGAAAAACAAAAAGGGCAGACGAAAGACTTCACCTATGCGATAGCCATCAACAAATCGGCAGTACGGGACGAAGAAGGCAGCGGGCAAAAAGAAAAACCAGGACACGGACACATCGAGATCGTCGGAGCCGGACCGGGCGACCCGGAACTGATCTCCATCCGGGGCAGACGAATGCTGGAAAACGCGGACCTGATCCTCTATGCCGGAAGCCTCGTTCCCAAAGAGCTCACCCTGTGCGCCAAGAAAGGGGCGACGGTTCGCAGCTCTGCCGACATGAACCTGGAAGAACAATTCGCCCTCATGAAAGAGTTCTATGACAAAGGGCTGTTCGTCGTACGTTTGCACACGGGCGATCCCTGCATCTACGGGGCTATACAGGAACAGATGGCCTTCTTCGACCGCTACGGCATGAGCTACCATATCACACCAGGAATCTCCTCGTTCCAGGCAGCCGCGGCAGCTCTCCGCTCCCAGTTCACCATTCCCGAAAAGGTGCAGACCATCATCCTGACGCGTGGCGAAGGACGTACGCCCATGCCGGAGAAAGAGCAGCTGCATAAACTGGCCGCCAGCCAAAGCACAATGTGCATCTTCCTGAGCGCCGGCATTGCCGGGAAGGTTCAGAAAGAGCTTTTGGAACATTACCCGCCGACGACACCGGTAGCCGCCTGCTACAAGCTGACTTGGAAAGACGAACGCATCTACCGGGGCGAGTTGAAAGACCTGGAACGGATCGTAAAAGAAAACAACCTGACACTGACAACCTTGTTAGTCGTCGGCGATGCCATAGACAACAGGGAGGGACTTTCCCGCCTTTATGCAGACGAGTTCAAACATCTTTTCCGCCATTAGCGAGACACACGTCATGATACTGATCTTAGGAGGAACAACCGAAGGCCGCAAGGCCGTACAAGTCGTCGAGAGTGCGGGCAAGCCCTACTACTACTCGACGGTCGGAAGCGAACAGACGATCGATGCCGTCCACGCCATCCGGCTCACCGGAGGTATGGAGGAAGAAGAGATGGAACAGTTCTGCCGTGAGAAAGAAATCTCGTTGTTGGTCGATGCCGCCCACCCTTTCGCCATCCGGTTGCACCGGACACTTGCAAAGGTTTCCTCCCGGCTCCGGATTCCGGTCGTCCGGTTGGAAAGGCAATATCCCGCACGGGACAAGCGGTTGGTATGGTGTGCGGATTATGCCGCCGCCATCGACCGCATGCGTGCAGACGGGATCTGTAACCTGCTGGCCCTGACAGGTGTCAAGACCATTGCGAAACTGCGCCCTTACTGGGAACAGACGCCCTGCTGGTTCCGTATCCTGGACCGGGAAGAGTCGCTTTCGCTTGCCGAGTCCGAGGGGTTTCCGAGAGAACGGCTCGTTTTCTTTCATGAAGGGGAAGATGAAAAGGGACTGCTGGAACGGCTTCATCCGGATGCCATACTGACTAAAGAAAGCGGAGAAAGCGGATATTTCAGGGAAAAGGTCGAAGCAGCCGAGGCCTTCGGCATTCCCGTTTATGTCATACAGCGTCCTCTCCTGCCCGACAGTTTCACCTTCGTGCAAGGTGTGGAAGGGCTTCGCAAAGCCATCGAACGCCTGGCTCCCGGTTTCTTCCCGCTCCGGAGTGGTTTCACGACCGGCGCATGTGCTACGGCAGCTGCCAAAGCCGCCTTGGTCGCCCTTCTGAGCCGGACGGAACAAACGGTAAGTTGCATCACGCTTCCTTCCGGAGAAAAGATCACACTCCCCGTCGCTGCCACCGAATGGGCGGACAACACCGCCATGTGCACGGTTATAAAGGACTCCGGCGACGATCCAGACGTGACAAACGGCTGTTCCGTCATTGCCCGCATCGAGTTGCAGGCAGGACAATCTCCCGCCCCCGTTATCCTGTTCCGGGGCGGTGAAGGGGTCGGCACGGTGACACTTCCCGGCCTCGGCCTCGAAATTGGCGGACCAGCCATCAATGCCACTCCCCGCCGCCTGATGACCGGAGAGCTGACAGCGGTATTGGAAGAAAACGGCCTGTCAGGCAAGATAAAGGAGGTGGTCGTCACGATCTCCGTTCCGGGCGGTAAAGAGTTGGCCGCCCGGACATTCAATCCGAAGTTGGGGATCGTCGGCGGGATTTCGATCATCGGGACATCCGGGATCGTACGTCCTTTTTCGAACGACGCCTTTATCGCCTCCATCCGGAAAGAAGCCGAAGTGGCGAAAGCAATAGGATGTTCCCGCCTCGTCATCAACTCTGGGGCAAAAAGCGAACGTTTCCTGAAAGCTTACCTGGCGGAGCGGTTTTCGGAAGAACTTCCTCCGCAGATGTTCGTACACTATGGGAACTTTATCGGGGAGACGCTGAAAATAGCCGCTGAACTGCAATTCGACGAAGTCATCATGGGAATCATGATCGGTAAAGCCGTCAAACTGGCGGAAGGAGCACTGGACACGCACAGCAAGAAAGTCGTCATGAACAAATCCTTTCTGAAAGGACTGGCCGGAGAGGCTGGCTGCCAACCGGAATCCGTACAAAAAATAGATTCCCTGACGCTCGCCAGGGAACTATGGGAACTGTTCAGCAAGGCCGAACAGCAACGTTTCTTCCCGCTCTTGTTGCAGAAATGCTGGGAACATTGCGCTCCTCTGCTCCCCGACGGGAAGCTCTCCGTCCTGCTGATTTCGGAAAGCGGGGAAATAGCCTTCCAATCATGATTATTCAAACGTAACATCCTTGTTCCGCACGTAGGAGACATCGATCTTTCCTCCTGCAGCACCATTGCTCTCCTGTAAGGGGAGTTTCTTGATGCGGCTCAGGAACAGGGTTCCCTTGGCGGCAGAGGCCGGGTTCGTAAAGTTCAGCGTGACGAAGGTCGCGCCTTCCTGCGTATTGTTGACATCATAGACTCCGCCGTCGTAGGTCAGGTGCGCCTGGACATATTCGTCCTTCCCGATCGGTTTTCCGATCCAGGTGATGACGGTTGCGCCATTGCTTTTGATGGACGTCAGGGATTCAGGAAGCGCGATCGGATCGACATCGTCGATAGATGCCTTGTTTGTATAAACCTGCCCTTTCCAGCGGGTAAAGGTGAACGTGACCGGAGCCAACCCTGATTCCGACAACATATACATATAGGTTCCCATCCCCAGGAAGTCCGGTTCTTTCCCGTTAAAAAGAATGCCTTTGGCGGGTAGGCGCAGATTGGCCCCTTCGCTGTTATACTTATTGAAATTGGCTCCTATATGGGTATGGTTCTGCGTAACATTATATTCGACACCCAAATTCTGGTAGAAAGGAATCGACGGATCGATCCCGTCCGCATCTTCGTTATCACAAGCGGTAAACATTCCCGCGAACAACAGGCTGGCATAAAGGAAATACTTTCTCATATCATTTGTTTTTTGATAGAAATAACAAACGAAACGGAAAAAGTTTTTCCTTTTAGGCTTTTTTGTCAGACGGCAAGTTGCTGCAAAAGGGATTCTATGGTATCGGCAGCTTGCGTATGCCCGTCGGGATAGTGAATCTGGAACGCAGAAGCGGCAGACAGATCGCCCGTCTCGATCCACACAGGCGATTCCACATTCCGGCCGGCACGTATGCCGTTCCGTTGGAGTGCCTTGCGGACCATTGCATACTTCTGTCCGTGACCGGTCAGGCGTATTTCTCTCGAATACTGGTTATCGATGCGGAACAGACCGGTCTCCGTGTCGAACACGATTCCCTTGCGGGCGAAGAAACCGCTCAGATGACCACTTAGGGCAAGGTCTTCGGGCGTCCCGGTCGCAATCCCGTTCGACCGGTCCATCAGCCAAATCCTGTCGGCGATCTGGAGCGCCAGTTCGAGGTCGTGCGTGGAGAGGAAAATCGTCTTATTCATGCTCCGTGTCAGATGATGGAGCAATTGCATGATCTCCACCTTACTCGGAAAATCAAGGAAAGCAGTCGGTTCGTCCAGGAAGATCACGGGCGTTTCCTGGGCCAGTGCCTTAGCGATCATGACCTTCTGCCGTTCCCCGTCAGACAGGGTGTGGACCATGCGGGAGGCCAGGTTCTCGATCCGTACCAGGGCGATCGATTCTTCCACGACCTGCTTATCTTCTTTGCCCAACCGCCCCCAGAAACCGGTGTAGGGGCTGCGCCCCATCTCGACCAATTCCCGCACGGACATATTCCGGATGTCACATTTCTCTGTCAAGACAACCCCGATCGTCGTGCTCAGCTCTTTGTCCGAATAGCTGTCCACATCACGTCCCAAGATGGCAATCTCGCCTTCCAATTTCGGTTGGAAGGCCGACAGCGTACGCAGGAGTGTCGACTTCCCGACTCCGTTCGCTCCTAACAGGCAGGTCAATTCTCCACTATAAATCCGGGCTTGTATGTGGCTCGCCACCAACTTGGTGTCGTTCTTTGTCCGGTAACCGATGGAGAGGTCGTTTATATGAATCGTATCTTGTTTCATCATTCGTTCAGTTCGTTCTTACGTTTGCGGAATAGCACGGAGGCCACTACCGGAGCACCGACCAGAGCCGTCACCGAGTTGACCGGCAAAGCCCCTTCGAAGCCGGGCATCCGGGCAATCAGGTTACAGGCGAGTGCCAACGCGGCACCGGCAAATAGGACGGCAGGCATCAGGACCCGATGGTCGGACGTTTGGAATATGGCCCGGCACAGATGCGGAACGGCCAAGCCAAGAAAGATGATCGGTCCACAATAGGCCGTCACGATCGCCGTCAGCACTCCCGCCGAGGTGATAACCAGAAGACGTGCCCGCTTGATGTTCAGCCCCAAGTTACGGGCATAGCCGTCACCGAGCAGCATCAGGTTCAGCGTCTTGATCAGCAAGAAGGACAAAGGGATCAGAATCGCCATGATCGCGACAAACAGCATCATCTGGTTACCGGAGACACGGGAGAAACTGCCCAATCCCCAGATCACGTAGGCGCGGATGTCCTCTTCCACGCTGAAGAACTTCAGCACGCCGATCACCGCATTCGCCACGTAGCCGATCATCACGCCGATGATCAGCAGCGTCACGTTCCCCTTCACCTTCTGCGACACATATACGATCAACGCCATCACCGACAGCGAACCAACCACAGCCGCAATCGAAAGCGCAATTTCTCCCATAAATCCCAACTTGCTGAGCGCAACCCCTCCGAGGCTACCGCTCAACAGCACCACAAAGGCCACGCCCATACTCGCACCGGAACTGATCCCCAGCACGGAAGGCCCTGCCAGCGGATTCCGGAAAACAGTCTGCATCTGCAAACCGCTTATCGCCAGGCCCGCTCCCGCCACCAAAGCTGTCAATGCTTGCGGAAGACGCGATTTCCAGACGATATTCTGCCATGTCACCGGCTCGTCTCCCAACCCGCAAATAATGTTCCAGACAGACTTCAACGGGATGGACACAGATCCTAACACCAGGTTCAGGAACATCAGGACCAGGATAGACGCTACGATGAGCAACATCAGAAATGTAGTGGAATGTCTCATTCGTACAGCTTATTTGAGTCGGGCATAATAAACAGGTGTATGATCAGGCAACAGGTCCGGGTGGAAGATATGCAGCAGGTCGGCCAGCACGACTTCCGGCTCGGTCGGCATGCTTTCGTAGAAAGGCGTATCTTTCATGTTGCAATAGATGATCCCTTTCTCCTTGAAAGCACGGAAATCGGCATAACGCGGATCTTGCTCCTTCAACGCCTCATAGCTGAACTTGCCCGGATAGCTGTTCACGATACGCCAGAAATCGGCTTCGTCACCCTGGTTGTAGACGCTTTCGAAATCGAGCGTCACGCCTCCCGAACGTTTGTCGTCTTTCAGGAAATAGTCGGCACCGGCGTCCTTGAAGAGTTGGGCGAGGAAGCTCTCCCCTCCCACGGCATACCAGTTACCACCCCGCATCTCGCCGCTCAGCACGACCGGGCGTTTCTTCACTTTTCCTTCCGCCGTCAGCTCTTTCAATTCATTATAACGGGCCGCGATGGCATCGAACGTCTCGTTCGCTTTTTGCTCCTGTCCCAACAACAGACCGACGAATTTCACCCATTCCGCCTGCCCCAACGGCGTCATCTCCTTATAGCCTAAATGCGGGATCAACGGGATGCCGACATCCTTCAAGGTCTCGTATCCGCCTCGTTTGAAGGGCGAGACAAGGATCAGGTCGGGGTTCATGCTCATGATCACCTCGTTGTCGAAATTCCCTTCTATGCCGATCTTGGCGGTCTTTCCGCTCCTGAGGCGTTCGTTCATCTCTTTGTTGAACAGATGCCGGGTACTGGTCACCCCTACGACCTTGTCCAGTTCGCCCAACTTGATGAAATTGGACAACTGCAAAGAGGTCATGCAGATAACACTTCTGATCGGCGTTTCGATCACGGTATGCGATTCGGGGATGCCGGCGGGTTTCGTCCCTCTTCTGACAAGCGCATAATGGAAAGTCGTGCTTTCCTCATTCTGCGGGTCCCGGATATCCAGCAAGACATATCCGTCCCGATAGGACAATTCGAAACCACGGGCATACTCCGGCACAATACGGACATCGGACAACGCACTCTCTTCCGTCGTCTCCGTCTTGTCGGTCTGTTGATTGTTCCGGGTCGTACACGAGGATACGACACACAACGACATAAGCAGGCAACACCCTGCCAGGCATTTTTTCATATTCAATAATTATTTTATTAAACCAGACAAGCCTTGTCCACCCCACGAGGACGAAACTCTTCCAAACCGAAACGGCAGGTCTTCTGACTTACTTCCATCCCGGACACCTTCCCGATCCCCCGATCAGTGGCATAGAGTATATTGCCGGCATGTTCCCGAAGTTTCACAGCAGCGTGGTCTGTCCGGGATTTCCACCCGGTTCCCTTTTAATCCCTGTCCTGTGTAAGAAGGACAGGGAAACCTGTTTCAAAAGACAAAGATATCAAATATTTGACAATTGTAGAATGCAAATTTGGAAAGTTCCTCGATTTTCCTCACTTTTGCGCACCAAATAAATCAAACGCACATGTCGCACCCCATCTGCTTCGTATCGCTCGGTCCGGGAGACCCCGAACTGATCACCCTGAAAGGCTTGAAAAAACTTCGACAGGCCGATATCATCTATTGCCCCGCCACCATGAACAAGAACGGGCAACCCCTCTCCCGTGCAGCCCGTATCATCGAAGAACTGGAAATCGGGAAACCTGTGGTCCGGCTCTTCACGCTCCCGATGAGCAAAGACCGTACCGAGGCCTGGAAAGTCTACGATGCCTTGTATGAAAAGGCAGCATCTGCCTGGAACGAAGGGAAAAAGGTGGTCATTGTGGCAGAAGGCGATGCCGGGTTCTATTCTTCCATACAATACATATACGACAAATTCAGGGAGAATCGCATCGAAGTGGAACGGACCGCCGGAATCCCCGCTTTCATTGCGGCAGGCGCTTTGGCCGGCCTGCATATCGTCAAGCAGGAAGAACAGATCATCGTCATTCCCGGAACACTGACGGCGGAAGAATTGTCGGAAAAGATCAAGGCCGGCTACGTGATCGTCATCATGAAACTCTCCCAATGCGTGGAGGCCGTCCATGCCTGCATCCGGTTGCATCCGGAAGCGAACTTCCACTATTTCGAGAATGTCGGGACCGGGAAGGAATTCCATACTTCCGACAGAAAACAAATTCTGGAAAAAACATTTCCATACTTTTCCTTGATGATCATCCAATAATATCTAAACTACCCGGCCATTCGTTTTGTTAGTATATAAAAATATATTTACTTTTGTTTACTCCTAAAAAACTTACATAAGACATGAAATCGGACATAGAAATTGCAAGAGAGGCCTCTCTGCGCAAAATAAAGGAAATTGCTGCCGGATTAGGTATTCCGCGCGAAGAAGTTTTGAATTACGGCAGATACATCGCCAAGATACCCCTCCATCTGATTGACGAAGAGAAGATCAAACAGCACAACCTTATCCTGGTTACAGCCATCACTCCTACAAAAGCGGGAATCGGAAAGACGACCGTTTCGATCGGGCTGGCTTTGGGATTGAACAAAATCGGCAAAAAGGCAGTCGTCGCCTTGCGCGAACCATCACTGGGCCCGTGCTTCGGCATGAAGGGCGGAGCTGCCGGAGGCGGATACTCGCAGGTGTTGCCGATGGAAAACATCAACCTTCATTTTACGGGCGACTTCCATGCGGTCACTTCCGCCCACAATATGATCACGGCGTTGCTCGACAACTACATCTACCAGACGCGTGGTACCTGCGAAGGCCTGAAAGAGATCAAATGGAAACGCGTGCTGGACGTGAACGACCGCAGCTTGCGCAACATCGTCTCCGGCCTGGGCGGATCGGCCAACGGCGTACCGACGGAGACGGGCTTCGACATCACGCCTGCTTCGGAAATCATGGCAATACTTTGTCTGGCAACGGACATCGAAGACTTGAAACGCCGTGTCGGTAACATCCTGTTGGGATATACGAACGAGGGCAAACCTTTCACCGTAAACGATCTGGGAGTGGCCGGAGCGATCACGGTATTGCTGAAAGACGCCCTCCTGCCCAACCTGGTGCAGACAACCGAGAACACCGCCGCATTCGTGCACGGAGGTCCGTTTGCCAACATCGCACATGGTTGCAACTCCGTCCTGGCAACCAAGATGGCGTTGACGTATGGCGACTATGTCATTACGGAGGCCGGCTTCGGCGCCGACTTGGGTGCTGAAAAGTTTTTCGACATCAAATGCCGTAAAGCCGGACTGGCACCGAAACTGACGGTTATCGTGGCAACGGCCCAGAGCTTGAAGCTGCACGGAGGCGTACCGGAAGACAAGATCAAGGAACAGAACATCGAAGGGCTGAAAAACGGGTTCGAAAACCTGGACAAACATGTCGAGAACATGAAACGCTTCGGCCAGGAAGTGATCGTGACCTTCAACAGATATGCATCCGATACGGACGAGGAAATCGCACTGGTGGCTGAACACTGCCGCGAGATAGGCGTAGGTTTCTGCATGAACAACGTATTCGCCGCCGGTGGCGAAGGAGGCGTAGACCTGGCGAAACTGGTGGTCGACACGATCGAAAAGAAACCTTCCGCTCCGCTTACATACATCTACGAGGACGACGAACCGATCCGCAGCAAGATAAAAAAGGTGTCCGAACAGATCTACGGGGCAGCCTCTGTCACCTACACGACATTGGCAGACAAGAAAATCAAACAGATCGAGAGCCTCGGAATCTCCCACTACCCTATCTGCATCGCCAAGACGCAGTATTCGTTCTCTTCCGATCCGAAAGCCTACGGGGTTGCCAAAAACTTCGAGTTGAAAGTGCGCGACATCATCATCAACAACGGTGCGGAAATGATCGTTGTCATCATGGGCGAGATCATGCGTATGCCGGGACTGCCGAAAGACCCGCAGGCAAAACGCATCGACATCAAAAACGGCGTGATCGAGGGGTTAAGCTAAAAAGACAAACCACCATATCCTTTATATATGGCAAAACACCGGTGTTTCGGAAACGAATCACCGGTGTTTTGATTTCGAAACATAGGTGTTTTGCAACCAGGCCACACCTGTCTAATTCTTTCCTTTGTTTTTATCGAAGAACTTTTTAAAGAACAGTATCTGGTAATCGATCGAGTTCTTCCAGTATTCGCCGTTATGCGCTCCGGGACGAACCAGGAAATCATGGTCGATCTTATATTTCAGCAGCTTTTCATGGAAGTCGTTATTCACTTCGAAAAAGAAATCGCTGTAGCCGCAATCGAAGATAATAGCCAACTCGCCGTTCTTGATACGGTCGATCTGCGTGATTGCCGTATGGCGGTTCCAAACGTCCTGATTGTCGCTCTCGTTTCCGAGCTGCTTGCTCATCTCCCAGTTGTTGGGGAACGGGCGGATATCGACTCCGCCACTCGTACTGCCGGCAGCGCCAAACACATCCTTATGACGGAAAGAGAGCCACATGGCCCCGTGTCCGCCCATGCTCAGCCCGGTAATGGCACGACCGGAACGGTCTCTCACCGTCGGATACTTGGAATCGATATAGTTGATCAGTTCGGAAGAGACGAATGTCTCATAACGGTAGGACGGATCTTTCGGGCTGTCCCAATACCAACTGTTCTTACCGTCGGGACAGACAAAAATCAGGCCGTCGCGGTCTGCAATTTCTTTCAGCTCCGGCTTCATGGAAATCCAGGTTTTCGCATTTCCTCCATATCCGTGCAACAGGTAGACAACCGGTTTCGGCATACGGTTACCTTCAGGCGAAACGACAACGACCTGAACATTTTTTTTCATAGCCTCGCTGTAAACGGACAGCGTATCGACAACTGCCCCTCTCACCGAAAAGACGGCCAGGGCGAAAAGAACTAAAAAAGATAACTTAAGTTTCATGACATCAAAACCCTGCTAATGTTATTTCTTGTTCTTTCCCATTTTGAGCATATCGCTGTCGAGGAGTTTGTCTACTCCGTTCTTCAAGGTCGAAAGTCCTCTACGGGTCGCATAGGCCGCTTTCAGTTTGGTGATCTCCACCTGCTCGTCGATTGTCAGTTCGGAGCTGAACTTCTCGTAGCGGTCACCTGCAAAGACTTCGAATTTCTCATCGGCTTTCTTCCAGTCTTCTTCCGTATAATCGCTACCGGCGGCTTCCACCTTCTCGATAAACTTCTTGAAATCTTTCACATACGACTCTTTAGAATCGCTGCAACCACTTAAAATGAACAAGGCGATAACCGCCACGAACATCATCAATCTTGTTTTCATATCTCTTTCACTTTTTATTAAATGACAGCAAATATATACAAAAAAACAATATGAATCAATCCATTTGATATCCGTCGGTCGAGGTATGCATGAAAACGACAATAGCGATTTCCGTTGATTACCAGAACTTGTTATTCTCCGGGCTATATTCAAACCCAGCGTTCTTCAGTTTTTGAACAAGTTCCTCTTTCCGGATATGCATATCGTCACACAATTCGTCAAGAGAAGAATAATTATCACGTAGTTTCATATTGATGACACTGAAAAGCATCATCGGGTCTTCCGGGAGTGTCATAATTCATCATTTTTCTAAACCGGATGCAAAGGTAATGACTTATTCCAAAATCCTGCCTTTCCGGTTTAGAAAAACATACTTTACCGGTCATCACGACCGGGAGGTCTTACACCAGGCTGCAATCTTCTCGTCCGATTTATTGACGCTGCCGCCTTTGATAGCCAATCCGGACAGGACTTTGGCTTTGGGACAGAGTTTCTTTATGTCTCCTTCGCTGCGCCCCATCGCGCTTCCTTCGTGAGTACAGAAAGGGATGATCGTTTTCCCGGCAAAATCGTATGATTCGAGGAAGGTATGCACGGCCATCGGCATGGTTCCCCACCAGTTCGGATACCCCAGGTAGATCACATCGTAATCATCCATGCCGTCGACAGTACGGGTCAACTCCGGACGGGCATTCTCGTTCTGTTCTTTCTTGGCGACGGTTGTCGTTTCATTATAATCTTCCGGATAGGACTTCACGGTTTCGATCTGAAACAAATCGCTGCCCGTCAGTTCGCGGATTTTCTTTGCGACCACTTCCGTATTCCCGACCTGCAGAAAGACGATCTCGCCATTCAGATAGTTATATCCCCTACGGGAAAAATAGGCCACCAGACTTTTCTTTTTTGCTGGCGAGGCCTGCGCTTTCAACAGTTCCGGACCGGCAACCAACATACTTGCCATTGTCAATAAAAATGTTCTCTTTTTCATCTTCTTCTTTTTTCTTGCAAAGGTATTCCGGAACAATGACTCAGACTGTATATAAATTACAGTTATGCTTACCATTATTACGGAAGTACTGAAACGTATGGACGATAAGAAGAAAAAAATATTATCTTTGTCATGCAACAAATAAAAAAGGTTATGGGAGAAATTATTAAACTGGATAATATTCGCCAGTACAATGAAATGGTAGGCCAGGAAACGCTGCATCCGCTGGTTAGTGTTCTCGATCTGTCGAAATCGTCCCGGATGATGAAACACGCACGCATGAGCTTCGGCTTCTATGCCGTCTTTTTGAAAGAGGTCAAATGCGGAGATTTGCGATACGGACGCAACTATTACGATTATCAGGAAGGCACGCTGGTTTTTCTGGCTCCCGGACAGGTGATCGGCTTCGATGACAACGGCGAGTATTTCCAACCGAAAGGCCACGCCCTGTTATTCCATCCCGACCTGATCCGCGGCACATCCCTCGGACGCAATATGAAGGATTATACATTTTTCTCGTATGAGGTGAACGAAGCTCTTCATATCTCCGAACAGGAACGCAGTGTCATCATCGATTGCCTGAATAACATCAGCGAAGAATTGAACCGGGGAGTCGACAAACACAGCAAAATGCTGATTGTCTCCAATATCGAGCTTTTACTCAACTACAGCATCCGTTTTTACGACCGCCAGTTCATCACTCGCGAAAACGTGAACAAAGACATCCTTTCCAAGTTCGAGAATGTCGTGAACAGTTACTTCCAGAGCGACAAACCGCAAACGATCGGTTTGCCATCCGTACGCTACTGTGCCGACCAACTGCATCTTTCCGCCAACTACTTAGGCGACCTGATAAAAAAGGAAACAGGCAAGTCCGCACAAGAACATATCCAACTACGGCTGATCGACATCGCCAAAGAAAAGATCCTGGATACGAGCAAAACCGTCAGCGAAATCGCTTACGAACTGGGATTCAAATACCCCCAACACTTCACACGCGTATTCAAGAAAAACGTCGGATATACGCCTAACGAATATAGAGGCGCAAATTAAATACGGGAGATTATACGGGTTGTGTATCGGGCGGAGGAGAACAACCCCGCCTTTACGATTGGTATGACATTGGGCGGAGGAGAACCCCTTGGTGCGATATCGGGCGGAGGAGAACCCATTGGTGGATATTGGGCGGAGTAGAACCCCGCCCCTACATGGAATATCTTAACACTTGATGCTCAACTGGCGTAGCACGTCACGGATCTTTTCGAACGTAGTGATACGGGTCGGGACCAAGGGCAGACGCAATTTGTTTTCGATAAAGCCCATTGCGTTCAGCATGCTCTTCGCTCCCGCCGGATTGCCGTCGACAAACAGCAAACTGAACAGTTCCGTAAAGCTGTGGTGGATCGTGCGGGCACTATCGTAGTCGCCCGCCAATGCCAGACGCACCATGCGGCTGAACTCACGCGGGAAAGCATTGCCGATTACAGAGATCACACCGACTGCTCCCAGCGTAATAAGCGGGAACGTGATTCCGTCGTCTCCTGAAATCACATTGAAGTTCGCCGGTTTGTTCTTGATGATATCGTCCATCTGGGTGATATTGCCGGAAGCCTCCTTGACGGCGATCACGTTCTTGAACTCACGGGCGATACGCAGCGTAGTCTCGGCCGTCATGTTCACGCCGGTACGTCCCGGAACGTTATACAGGACTATCGGTAACGAGGTCGCCTCCGCAATCGCTTTATAATGTTGGTAGATTCCTTCTTGAGACGGTTTATTGTAGTAAGGTACGACAGACAGGATTGCATCTATACCGTCGAAGTTATCGTTTTTCAACTTTTCGACGACCGTGCGCGTACAGTTTCCGCCAACTCCCAGGACGATGGGGATACGTCCGTTTACCTTCGTTACGACCAAATCGATAATATTCTTCTTTTCTTCTTCTGTAAGCGTAGGGGTTTCCGCAGTGGTTCCCAACACAACCAGATAATCGGTTCCATTCTGCAACTGGTAGTCTACAAGCCGGGCCAACGCCTCATAGTCCACACTCTCATCTTCTTTAAAGGGAGTGATCAACGCCACGCCCATTCCTTTTAAATTTATGTCTGCCATGATTATAATTGACAATTGATAATTGACAATTGACAATTAATAATGGATAAAGGGACAATTGTGACTTTACTCGTCCATAGTTCCATTGTCAATTGTCAACGGTGATGCAAAAATAGCAAAACTCGCTCACATACGGATAACTTTGGAGAAAATAATGTAAAGTGTTTGATTGCAAAAGGGATATGTCGTTTTGTACCACATTCTTCCGCAGGGGGCTTTTAGCAGGTTTTAGGTGGAGTTAGGAGGACAAATCGCTACTTATCCGTTGCCTTTTCGGGATTGAAAAAGAGGCTTGAAAAACAGCTTTCACCTTTCATTGATATCCCGTTTACCACCGAAAAACGCTGTTTTTTCCATGTCTACTGACGCAAACTTAGTCAGATTTTTCCGTATCAGAAAAAAATACAGGCTTTGTTTGTAGGCCGAGGGGTCTTATTCTACATTCCGCTATATTTTTCATGCCGTTCATTTGCTCTGTATATAATAATTTTGCTAACAAAGGAATTGGTTATGAATCAGGCAAATGTAAAGGTGTCGTTCTACCTGAAAAAGAGCGAGGCGGATGCCGACGGGAATTGTCCCGTAATGGCAAAGTTGAATGTCGGAAAATATTCCGAAGCGGCATTCAGTGTGAAAATAAAAGTCCCGCAATCCCGCTGGTCTTCGGGACGCGCTTCCGGGAAAAGCGTGGCGGCAAAGGAAATCAACAACCGGCTGGATGAGATACGTGCGATGGCATTGAATATCTATATGGAACAGTCGGCTGTCCGTGACGGTGTGACGGCCGAAGAGGTGAAAGGCATACTGCTTGGAATGGCAAGCGGGCAGGAAACGCTTTTAGGATATTTCAGGCGGTTCATCCGCAACTTTGAAAAACGTGTGGGGATAAACCGTACGGTAGGAAGCTTGAGAGCCTATCGCAATGCCTACAACCATATCGAAAGATTCTTGCAGGCGCAATACAAGCTCTCCGATATTCCGTTTTCAGCGGTGGACCGTTCTTTCATTGACAAGTATGATTTGTATCTCCGTACGGAGCGGAACCTTGCTCCCGGAACAATCATCAACCTGACTGTCCAGCTGAAAACCATTGTCGGGGAGGCCATTGCTGACGGTATTATTACCGCCAGCCCGTTCATGGGTTACGAACCGGTGCGTCCGAAGCACGTGCAGAAATATCTCACGGCAGAAGAGTTACACAGGATTATGACCACCCCGCTTCACAAGCAGAACCTCTATCATGTCCGTGATATGTTCCTTTTTTCCTGTTTTACCGGAATTCCATACGGAGATATGCGCCTGCTGACCAAGGACAACCTATGCCTTGCGGAAGATGGGACATGGTGGATCAAGAGTGCCAGGCAGAAGACCAAGATAGAATTTGAGATTCCTCTTTTGGATTTACCGTTGCAGATTCTGAAAAAGTATAGCGGTACAGCTCCCGGTGACAAGCTGCTGCCGATGTATTGCAATTCCACGCTGAACCTTTACTTGAAAGAGATTGCCCGAATCTGCCACATTGAGCGTCCGCTGGTCTTCCATGCAGGCAGGCATACATACGCAACGGAAATCACACTCTCTCATGGAGTTCCCCTTGAAACGGTCAGCAAGATGCTCGGCCATAGTCAGATAGAGACCACACAAATCTACGCGAAAGTGACCGATGACAAGATAGACGCCGACACCAAGACTTTGAACCGAAAAATCTCGGAGCGTTTCTCTGTCGTCATTTAATAACCTTTTAAATGGAAAGAATATGGAAAAGAATATTGAAAGACAGAATGTCAAACGACGCAGCACTTTTGCCGTGCTGTTTTATATCAACCGCACGAAAGTACGCAAGGACGGAATGTGCCAGTTATTGTGCAAGGTGAGCATTGATGCCGAATGGGCACAGATCGGAACCAAAGTCTCTGTCAATCCTGCTATCTGGAATCCGGAGAAAGGCCGTGCCGACGGAAGGAGTGAGAATGCCGTTACCGTGAACCGTGCCATAGATGACCTGACACGTGAGATTGCCGGACATTATGAGCGGATAAAGAACAGCCTGGGGTTCATCACGGCTGAACTGGTCAAAAACGCACTCAAGGGTATCGGACAGAAACCGCTTACCCTGCTGGCTCTCTTCAGGGAGCATAACGAAGAGTTCAAGAAACGGGTCGGGATAGACCGCATACAGGAAACATACGACTCCTATCAGCGTTCCTACAAGCATCTTTCCGCTTTTGTCCGGGAAAAGAAAGGCGTGGAGGATGTGACGCTGCGAAGCCTTGACCGGGTGTTTTATGACGATTTCGAGGTATTCCTGCGGACTGACCGGAACCTGAAGCCCAAGAGCGTGCATGAACACCTGTATCGTTTGAAAAAGCTCACGATGCGGGCTGTGAGCCAGGGCACGTTACGACGCGATCCTTATTGCCGCCTGCATCCCGAACTGCCCAAAAGGAAGAGCCGCCACATGAAACTGGAAGACCTTAAAACGCTCATGACCACACCCGTGGAGAAACCGCAACTGCAATTCGTGCGGGATATGTTCATCTTTTCAACCTTTACCGGACTGGCGTATGCGGATCTGAAACGGCTTTCGGACAAGGACATCACGCAGGCCGGCGACGGTACATGGTGGATTCATATCCACCGGAAAAAGACCGATACGCTCTCTTCTGTCCGTCTGCTGGACATTCCTCTTCAAATCATAGAGAAATACCGCAGCCAAAGAAGCGGAGACAAGGTGTTCAATATTTATGCCCGCGGGTATTTTATCCTGTTGACGAGGGAATTGGGGCAGGTATATGGCTTTGATTTGACCTTTCACCAGGCCCGGCATAATTTCGGTACCCACGTCACCCTTTCGCTCGGCGTTCCGATAGAGACGGTAAGCCGGATGATGGGACATACTTCCATTTCCACCACGCAGATTTACGCGCAGGTTACGGACACGAAAGTGGACGAGGACATGAAACGGTTGAGGTCCACAGGTTTCGGAAACAGGATAGACCTTTGCGAGGAGGATTTCACCGTCAGGAAAAAGCGGAAAATAAAATCACCGGCTGTATGAAATGGAAAACGGAGAAACTGCCCGGCTGACAGCAGGCAGTTTCTCCGTGCTTGATTAAAGAAGCAGTACTATACCCAGCGCTGTTCCTCCCGGCACCGTTTGTAGGCATCGTCCAGTATTTTCATGATATCGGACTCTTTATAGAGTGCCTTCCCTTGCACCAGATAGTAAGGGATTACACCGAATGTACGGTATTCCTGCAATGTACGCCTGCTTACCCGCAGGACTTTGGAAAGTTCCTCGTCCGTAAGGAAACGTTCACCGTTGAAGAGTGATCTCGGTACATCCTCCATTACTGAAAGCATCCTCTCCATTTTCTCCAGTCCCTGGAACATCACGTCAATGCGTGGGTCTTTCTTGTCTATAAAATGATAGCTCATAATTTGCTCTTTATTAAAGGGTGGTAACTCAATTCCAATAATCTCCGTATATCTTCCGGTTTGTAGAAAAGCTTGTTCTTGATGCGACTGAAAGGAAGGAGACCTTTGGCACGATACGCCTGAAGGGTCTTTTTGTTGATGCGGAGTACGTCGCACACCTCCTGGTTGTCCAGCCAGTTTTTCAGGCCGAGATCCTCGACCGGACGGCACAGGCCTGTCACCCGGTCCTCAAATTCGCAAAAACGGACACGCAGTTCTTCAAAAGTCTGTTTGTCAATACATACAAGTTCCATACTTCTTTCATTTTTATTAATTTTCCATCTGGTTTTTCAGTCTCGCCGGCAAACGCCTGCCCTTTTGGTTGAGGAACGCCTCGACCTCGGAGGACTTGTAATAGGTACGCCCGTCTATCATGTAATAGGTCACGAGTTTCTTCTGGCGGTACCGCGCGAGAGTGCGTTTGGTAATGCCGAGCAGCTCGCACATGTCCTGGTTGTCCAGCAGCTTGTCTCCGTCAAGCGCGGAGGTCTGGCGGTTCATACGGCTCAGCCTGTCTTCAATCCTGTCGAACCTTTCCATAATCTGATGAAGCATCATCTGGAAGGTCTCACGGTCTGTCTGTATCATAATACGGTCTGTCTTTAAAGTGTAAATAATTGACTGGTTACACCTTGTCGCGCAACAGGTTATATTATGATATAGGGCTAACGGCGTGCCAATGGCTCTGTATTTCACGAAATGACATAGCTATTCCATTGAAATACAGCGCAATAAAAAAATAAAGGAGAAATATTTGATGGAAAATTAACCTTGCAGGATGCAAGGATTCTCGCAATCTGCAAGTTACATCCTGCAAGGATTGCGGTAAATCAGACGGCAGATGCCGCCGGGCAGGACAACGGTCTTGTGCAACTGCCATTGCCGGACGGGAAGGATAGCCTGTACGGAATTTCCTTTGCCGGCGGAATAAGGAAAAAGGTAGATAACAAGTTCTTCCACAAGATTGTAATGGAAGAGGCCACGCAGGAGGTCCAATGTTTCCGCATCAGAAACTTCTGCCAGGTAGATAAAGGAATCGCCTTTAGTGTCTTTTTCACAAAGAAGGTCTAATATGTAATGGGGTAAAATCCGGGCATCACAACGCTCCCGCCAACGGGCAAAACCTTTCCGGTGGTTCATCACCCATCGCATCAGCACGTTGTCGGTTTCCGGCAGGAAGCCGTCCAGTGTCATCGCCGTTACAGCTTGGACTTTTGGCATAAATTATGTTTTGATACCGGATCGTAAGCCATCAAAAAAAGAAACGTGCAAACACGCTACTTCTAATGGAGGCTCTGGAATGCCTTTAACAGGAATAGGTGAATGCACGCTATGCGTAGGCATAGCATAAGCAATCACGCAATAGTTCCTGTTAATGTTAATTTTCCAGATTCCCATTAGAAACGCCTTGCGGTCTTATGTCATATACAGTCGGCAACTGTCTTAGAGACAGTATGTAGGTTTTTCTCTATTTGTTTGCAAATGTACACATATTCAGTGAGATTTGTACTAACGGCATATTCATTTTTATTTCAACCCGTATTTCTTTAACTTCCGGTACAGCGTTGCCGGGTTGATGTTCAACAGTGCGGCAGCCTGTTCCCGGTGTCCGTTGCACGCTTGAAGGGCATTGATGATATTCCTTTTCTCAAACGGCTCATCCTTCAGCGGCAGGACTGCCGGCGAGCATGTTCCGGTATCACCGTTTTGACGGATTTCGCTATCCAGCCCTTCCACATCCAGCATCGGTGTTTCGGAAATCAGCACGGAACGCTTGATCCTGTTTTGCAGTTCCCGCACGTTACCTGGCCATGGATAGGCAAGCATCCTGCGTCTGGCATCATCCGTAAAGCCCCGCGTTTCCCGTTTCAGTTCTTTCGAATGGCGTTCACGGAAAAACTCGGCCAAAGGGATGATGTCTTCCGGACATTCCGCCAACGAAGGCTGACGTATCTCGAATTCGCAAAGGCGGTGGTAAAGGTCTTCCCTGAACCGCCCTTCCTTGATAGCCAGTTGCAAATTCTCATTTGTGGCGGTAACGATACGCACGTCCGCTACCCGTTCCTTGTCACTGCCTATCGGAGTATAGGTATTCTCCTGTAACACGCGCAGCAGCATGGACTGAATCTCATAAGACATTGTACCTATCTCGTCCAGAAACAGAGTTCCGCCTTTCGCCATGTCGAAATATCCGGTCTTGGCGGTGTCGGCACCGGTAAATGCCCCTTTCTCGTGACCGAAGAACAACGAGGCGGCCAATTCACGTGGCAGTGCCCCGCAGTTCACCGCCACGAAAGGCATCTCCCGGCGTTCGCTGCCCAGATGGATGCTCTGTGCCACCGACTCCTTCCCTGTACCGTTGGCACCAAGTATCATCACCGACATTTCCGATGGAGCTACCAGTCTGGCAAGTTTCTCCACTTGTAGGATCTTCGGACTTGTACGGTGAAACAGTACCTTTTCCTGTTTCCGTACCGTAACCATGGGGCGGAACACATCTTCTGCCAGTTCCAGCAGATGTTCCTTGCGTACCGGCTTGGGAAGGTAGTCTATCGCTCCCAACTTAATAGTGCGCACCACATCGGGAACCGACACATACTCGGTCGTGATGATGAAAGGAATATCCTTTCTTTCCTTGCGCAGCCATTCCAGTAGAGATATTCCGTCCCCTTCGGGTAGACGTACGTCCGATAGAATCAGATCAAATTGTATTTTGCGTATCAGTGAACGGGCTATCGGTTCGTTCATAGCTGTCACGACATCATAACCAGCTTGTGCAAACCAGTCCTTCTGCATCTGAGACAGACTGATATTGTCTTCAACTATCAGTATTTTCCGTTTCATTTGTCTGTCTTTTTATTTCATTTTTTGCTGCTGCCATCAACATATCGGTATGATTTATTATCCGTTGAGTATATTCTTTTAAAGCAGTGTCACTGGCCCTTTCATCTTTTAAAAGGGAACGATAAGCGAACAACATTTCTTCATTATGTAATAATTCCCACATCGGCAGCATACGGTGAACCGTTTCACGCAATTTCTTCCTATTACAATTTTCTATGGCCGAATTGAGTTCTTCAACATCTTTTTTCGACTGGTCAATAAAGGAACATAATAATTTTATCTTATCGCTCACCTCACACAACATCATGCTGAAATCTACATCATGCTTTTTGTCAGGGCAACCTCTTTCTATAGTTGACAACAGACCGATCAACTCTGTAGATGAAAACGGCTTATAAATACAGGCTGTAAATCCGGCATTCAAAAAAGCATCTTTCTCCTTCTCTCCACGTGCAGTCATAGCGACAATGGGTATAGTCTTTGAATTGCCAATACTTGAGTTACGTAATAAAGTCAACAATTCAACCCCGTTGGTGTAAGGCATCAGGATATCTGTAAGCAACAGGTCATAATCTTTTTCCCGCATGGCTTTTACTACCTCTTTGACTGTGGTACAAGTTGTACAGGCCATGCCATTACGCTCTAACATTTCTTTAATGACAGCTTGCAACATACTGTCGTCATCAATAACAAGTACATTGTGATGCAGGTGTGTGGAATGCGCCGGGACATGTTTTTCGCTTTCCAATGGTTCATCCGTTTCCGGCATGGGAAGGGTTACACGAAATGTGCTTCCACAATTAATCAAACTTGTTACTTCTATTGTCCCATCAAGAAGATTGACAAGTCCTTGCGTGATCGGAAGCCCCAATCCGAATCCGTCCGCATTGGTTGCAGAGGTCTGGCGTTCAAAAGGACGAAAGATACGGGAAAGTGTCTCCTCACTCATACCAACACCGGTATCCACTATTTCCATGACCAGCAGTCCATTGAGATAGTGCACATTGAAATTGATTGTGCCGGTCTCCGTGAACTTAACTGCATTGGTAAGCAGATTGTCTATAATCTGTTCTATGCGGTCTGCATCACCATATAACTTGACTTCCGTATCCTTAAAATCACAATTGAACAGGATACCCTTATTATTGATTATATGAGAAAAACCGGCAGCGGTACGTTCCAATAATTCATGCAGGTCGAATGGGACATCGTTCCGTATTTCTTTCGCCTCGTTTAACCGGTACACATCCAACAGGTTGTTAAGCAGATGTACCACATGCTTGCACACCCTCCTTATGTTATTCAGATGGATATTCCTCCGTTTCTTTTCACGTGTATCCATTGCCAGATCGGCACTACCGTCAATGACATTCAAAGGGGCACGTATGTCATGCGATATGGTCAGGATAATATTCTTGCGCATTTCCAACAGCGCAGTGTTTTGTTGTATCGTATCTTCCAAACGCTTCCTTGTTCTTGCCTTTTCCCGTAAATCTTTTTGAATAATCAGATAGGATATGACAAGCAGAATAATGGCGGAGATAATCAGCCAGGAGATGACACATATGGAACGGTTGTAAGATTCTCTAAGATGACATTCCTTCGCTTTAAGTACACGTTCTGTCTGGTTGTTCATCGTGGTTATCAGATGGCGAAGCTTCCGGTTGAGTTCCTTGTTGTGGTTGCGGAGGCTATCGGTATAAGCATTGATACTTTCCTGCCGTTCTTCCTGCATGGATAGCAATTCCTTGTTCAATGTCTTGAGAATTGTAGATGCGGAAGGAACTATCTCCAGAGTTTCTTTTGCCCCTAAAAATCCTGTAAAACCTTTCTTTTTACGAATAACAGTACGCGGTTGAGCTTCCGCTGGTAAATGAGAGAATTGCATACCTTCCTGACTGTTCTGACTATGGAAAAGTTGCATAATTTGGTATAAATGCTCTTCTTTACTGGATAATAGATAGCGCAGCGAGTCTATTTGACTTTGGCTGACAAATTCCTCATACCCCTTGTGCATGGCCTGCAACATGGAATCGATATGCAGACGAAGAGAATGATAGTTCGCAAAATCCTCCTCTTCCCAAGAAAGGGCTGTTTCACCATAAGTTGAGAGAATCGTGATGTGATGCTGGACTATATTTCCATTGTGTTGAACCCGATGAATTGTTTGTGCCTCAGTTTCAATCACCAAAACCCTATTCCGCTCACGTACCATGATTATAATCATACCGATTATAGCCACAATCAACACCATATATCCAAAGATGATTTTATATTGAATACTCATTTATCAATATTTGCTGTTTATTTAGACACTATATGTATGTGGAAAGCAACCAGTCCTTCTATCCGAAATTTAAGGGTGGCTTGTATAAACGGTAATATGTCTATTGGTACGAAAAGCGATTGGGTATATTGTATTCTAAAATCATAGTGTACTTTGAACTGCGATAATAAGGCTGCGGAAACTCTATTGTTTCGTATGAAATGAGAGTATTTCCATTTCTTCTGTATTACTTGTCTCCTTTCAAGGGTATAAATCCTATTTGTTCCAATTGAGCGATTTTTTGATCCGACAAGCTTCCTCTTCGATAATTCCGCCGTTGGACTGTACACCAACGCCCCAATGCCCCTTCACGGCATCCGGGCCACCGTCCATTTTGGACATGAAACTGGTGCAACTGTTTCAAGTAGCCTTGCCAGACCTGTTCCGCCGACCACACAAATCCTATTTGATCTAATAGTGTTTGACGATCAGGAGAGAGTTTCCCTTGCTTGCGCATTTTTCGTTGTGTATGACACCATCCACCCAAGTTCCCTTCTGCCGATTTAGGAAAACGGTGAAATTTTCCGATAAAAAACTTCAGTTCCTCGTAGTTCTTCATCCATTCCCCTTGAAGGTCCTGATCCCAGACAAAGCCGATCTCATTCAAAGCCCGGATACGCTCTTTGCTTAAACGTCCATCCTTCCGCCTTTCCCGCTGGGTATAACACCAAGTCGCAAGCGGACCGTCTTCACGTTTAGGCCAGCGTCCGCAAGTATCAAAGAAGACTTTCAACGTATGGTATTCTCTCATCCATTTGGAGTCGAGCTGATTCCATTCAAAACCGATCGCATCAAGCTGATCGCACCGTTCCTTGGCAAGACGGCCTCGTTTGTAGGCGATGCGCTGCGTGTTGCACCAAAGGCCCAATTTCCCTTCCGTCACCGAAGGCCAGTCATTCTCTTCCCGGTGGAACTCGACCAGTCGCTCGTACATAATCTGCCACGGTTCCAGCTCGGCTAGGATCTCTTCGATGCGGAGTCGAATATCCGACAAGTAACCGGTGGCGAGGAACGAGGTTGTTCCTTCAAATCCGTGGGGCGATGGAAGATAAGAGAGCCGCTCCAAGTGGCGAGCCATCACGTCGTAGACCGATTTGCCCGACAGATTATTCACGAAATCCAAGACAATCGGCTGTTTCCCGCTTCCAGCATCCAGACAGCGCCCTAGCTGTTGCAGGGTGACAATGTAAGATTCAGTACGTCGCAAGAACAAGACGGCATCCACTCCCTCGACATGCAATCCTTCAATCAGCATATTGACGGAAAAGAGTACGTGTAACCGATCCGACTCTTCCCGGAAAGCAGCCAACAACCGCTGGTTCTCCTGCTCGCTTTGTACATGATGGATTTCAAATGGCGTAATTGATCGGCCTGCCTGCGTGAGCCAGTCACACACTTCTGGCACCATCTGTCTGAGATCGGCCAGGTCACGACAGAAGACCAGCAGTTTGCGTACGCTTTCGGGCAGGAACTTCCGGATTACCGACGGTGCACCCAAAGCACCTTTGAAATCGACCCGCGCCAGGTCCAGTTTCTTTTGGATGCGCTCTCTCCGGCGGGCTGAACAACCGCTTCGGTCCAAATTTCTCTGGATCCGATCCAATTCATTATCCAATCCGAAGGCGCTTTGCACCAGCTTCGGAACAGGTAGAATGTGATAATACCATGCCTGCGGCAAGGTGAGTTCATAAAAGAGGTTCCCTTCAAAATAGAGATCGACCGTATCTACCATCCCTTCCGGTCGGATAGGGGTGGCCGATGTACCCAGCACACGAGCTGACGGGTTGGAATCTATCACCTGTTGCAAGGCCCCGCCCCAGATCTCAGCTCCGAAATGGTGGAACTCGTCGATCAGGATATGACTGGCTTTCAGCAATTCGCAAGATCCCCGGTGATAAATCAGTGACTGGAAGGTTTGATAGCGGATATTGGGAGATTGAAATCCTACGGCCTTTCGGATCTCGTCCAGAATTGTCACATTCGGAGCAAACACCAAGATTTTTTCCGCCGCATGATCTGCAATATAGCGGGCTAACAGATACGACTTCCCCGTCCCGGTTGCCTGTACTACGGCACCGATGTGATGCTGTTCAAAACCTTTACGGATCGCTCGATAGGCTGCTTCATTGTGTGGATAAAGTTCTATATGCTTTCTGCTGGAAAGGCTTCGTATGTAGCTCTCATCCGAGATAGTCAGTCCATGCAGTTCAAAGGAGAGTGCTTCCGGTAAGAATCCACCATGCGCAACAATACGGAAATAAAGGTTGCCGTATCCCCGGCTCAAAGAAGAAAGCTCAGCATAATAGCGTTCAGCATCCGATCTGCTCAGTGGCTGCTCATTCCAAATTTCTTTGACGATGGCATGCACCATTCCCGGCTTGAATCCGAGCCACAGAACCCCGTCAGATTCCGTGACTTCGTAACGGAGATGGAGATAGCAAGTCGCTAATGGGAGAGACATTATGTTTTTATGTCGCTAAGAGTTATATAACAGAAATGCTACTATCTACAAATACCATTTTCTCTTCATTGTCAACATGTTTTTTGCATTTAAATATTTTTTTCATACACAGCTTCATATTGGCCGGCTATATGTTCCCATGTATATCGCCGCATGGCTATTTCTTTCATAGCCATACCATCTTTTACTTTCCGATATACCAATTTCGTCAATTCATCCGAAGTCTTAAAGTAATAGGCTTTATTTTCCGTAGTTTCCCGATTATATACTACGTCATACGCCAAAATCGGCTTCCCGAAAAACATTGCTTCCACCAACGAGGGATTGGTACCGCCTGCGCTATGCCCATGGATATAGCAAAAACATAAGTTCCGTAAAGCATATAGCTCGTCTAAATCATACACCGCATTCACCATTCGGATATTGCGGCATTTATCGTACTTCTGTTTTAATCCGCGGCTATATTCACTCCGTTCCCAGTTTCCAACAAACACGATGTCTTTTCCGTTGGCGGCAAATGCCTCACAAATTATGTGGCTGTTGTTTTCTGGTTCTATCCGGCATACGCTGACCGCATAATTTCCAGGCGTCACACCATATTTTCGCAAGATTTCTGTTTGTTTGTATTCCGGAATGTCTCTCAGCACCTGGTCTCCCCCGTATGCTATCAGAACTGCTTCTTTATGGTAAGTTTCCTCCACATAGTTTTGAATACCCTTATTATCGGCAATCACCACATCGGCATAGCGCACGGCCATAGCCTCACTGGTACGCAGAAACCACTTGGCGAACTTTCCCCATTTGGTGCGCTGGTGTTCCAGACCATCAATATTTACAACCAACCGCTTACGATAGAACAAACGGAATACAGGTAAGAAAATGCATCCGGACACACCCAATATTACCACGGTATCATATCCCTGCAAACATTTTAGCATTGATAAAATATCATAGGGTGTACTCTGTGCCCCATTGGCGTGGAACAGTGGAATATATTTCAAACGAGTTCCTTTGTAAGTTTTCATACGGACAGTATAATCCTTACTGCTGCAAAAAACAGTATAACGGACTTCCGGAGAACAGTTATCACCGATAATGTTCTCTACCAAAGTCTCGAAGCCGCCATACTTAGCAGGCACTCCCTGAATGCCAACAATAGCAACTTGCTTCATATATAAATGAAAAATAAATATGAACTATAAAATATTTTATGGTACAAATGTTGGAGTACATTTGTCTAGATAATTTCGAAACAATTGAATGAATATTTTGTCAATGAGAATTAAAATTGCAAAACGCAGATAATAATTATCAAACAGATATGCTGGCATATCCATTGTTTCAAGAGTCGGTAAATTTTGTTGGAACGATGATGTGTTGTGGGCACAACGGTTACGATGCTTGAATAAGCATTCATAAGCTTCTATAAGTGTTCCCAAGCAACAAAGACTCATGTCTGAAGCCGTATTCTTTTGCCCGCAATTCTCGCAGTGACCAAAGAGGTCAACCACTTTTCCATTGTTATTGGTAAATAACAGGCACTTCTTATTGCAGCGGGAAAACATAGCCTTGAAATCGTAATAAGGCTTTTGAGACCACCCTTTTATCTGAGGATGAATTATAAAATTCCTCCAGTTCATTTTTGGTTTCATTAATGAAATCTTCCTTTTCTGCCTCAGAAATACAACTGCATCCCACAGATATATGCTCCAATTGATGTATCAAGTCAAACAAGACCTTCTTCTTGTCACTATAGGAAGAACACTCGCCGAGAGGTTCTCTCTTATAACGCAAATATCTCAATTCATAATCATCAGTGGCCAACTCCCAACAGATGCATTTTAGCTTTTGCTCCTGCATTCCTGTCATCTTCAAAAACAGAGACTGCATGATATAATCGCATACAGGATAGGATGCGATTCCCGACTCTATATCCGATGTGGCAATAGCAGCTTCTTTCAGTATCTGTGATATTGGAGTTAGAATAAATGCGGTATGCTTTCTCATGGCTGCAAGTATGAATGGTATATACTAAGAGATTCCTCTATACGCATCCTCATATATTGAAGTTGCGCCGGAGCTTGTGCATGTTTGTCCGTTGCTTTCAATTCTCTAATTTTATGATCCAGTCGTTGTTTTAACTGACTCTTTCGTGTACAATCAACAGATTTATGTTTTAAGAGTACGTAATAAATCAATCCGAAAAAGTACATATCCATATTGATTATAGACGGATATTCTTTAGGCAGATTCAAATCAAGAACAGTTTGCTCCAATCGTTCCATATCCGCATAATAGTCCCTGTTAGCAAATAATGAATCGAACTTGCCAAACAGCTCCTCATATTCATCTTCCACTACAGAATAGACATAATCCTCTATGTATTCCTCCATCCTATACCCGTAGCTCCGCGCTACTTTCCTCACTTGTTGATGTTTGGCATAAGCTGATAGCAAACAGAGATAACGAACAAAATCCATCTGTTGTTTCATTGCGGCTAACTTTACAATATACCCAGAAGCAAAAGCCGGTTCAAAATAGCCTTCCAATTCGTTATTGAGGAAATAAAGCGACCGTCTGCTTTCCATCGGCAGCAATTTCTCTCCTTGTACATTTATCTCACGGAAAACTTTGGTGTAATATTTCTGCTGGTCAGAAGACGAAGGGCTGGCCGGTACAATGTATGAAAAACCCAAGAAATGGCTACTCCAAAAATCTGGAGATAGACCAAGATTCAAAGGTTTATAGTTGTTTTGTTCCAAATGAGATAAGATGTCTATTTTGTTTTTCCCTTTCTCCGTTAATGTGTGAAAGTTCCACTCCAACACATTGTCATAAGGGTCAATACCATCCTCAGGAAGCATTTCCGTTCCATTAGCCAACGCTGTAAGATGAGAGCGAAAACCTTCCTTATTTGGAAAGATGTCAAGATAGGCCAATAGTATGCATGTTAAACGCTGTTGACCATCTATGATGTAATGTTGCTTTTGTCCGCTAGCATCTGTAAACGCTCCAATAGTGACAGGAGGGATAAATCGCTCTTCTTTAATTGAGCAAATAAGAGCGTTCATTTTCTCTTCATCCCAAACAAAATGCCTTTGGTAAGCAGGCAAAGTTATCTTTTGGTTTAAGATTAGTTCCAACCAATATGCCAGCGAATACTCACCGTAATAAACTCTGTTTTCCATTATAGTTTAAAAATCATTTAATATGTTTATTTTCAACAATGCTTTTCCCTAATCATATATGACACTAAGAGGTTTCTGTTTTAGATAAATTCAGCACAACTACACCTCACTGTGAAACGTAGATGCATCCGTTTGCCAGTATAGCATCTTCTTATTCTTTCCCTTTTTCTATTAATTTAATCAAGAGAGAGAGAGTTTCTGCAGCTTTATATTTCTGTGAGTGTATTAAAGCAGACTTTGATAGCTTGGTATAAAGGACCTTGTCGCTCAGCATACATCCGATTTGCATTTGAATCTTATCCAAATCCTGCACGTCCGTTTTATAACCATTCACACCATCTTCTACCATTTCTGCAATACCACCCACGGTAGGAACAATCACTGGTAGACCAGCGCTCATAGCTTCTAATGGTGTTAAGCCAAATGTCTCTACCACCATTCTAGGATTCGTGAGCGAAACCACTACCGATGAAGCATTATAGAAAGATACTACATCCGTTTGTCTTGAATAAATTGTTAAATTATCCCCAATAACATCTGCTAAGTTATTATTAAATAAGTACTTGTTTATATTCTCTTGCGTATCGTTAATCACCAATACAAACTTATATTGCGACATACGATTCGCTAACTCGATAAATTCCCGCGTACCTTTATACTCTTTCAGCGAAGAAAGCATTAATACAGTTTTACGCTTAAAAGCCGCTTCCACATCAGGATGCAACCTATTTACAAACTCTGTAGGAAGTGCGTTTGGTACTATCGTCACACGCTTTTTCCTTTTTAAAAACGAAGCCTGGTAAGCAGACACACAGATAATCTCATTTGCCAGTTTCTGCATTGCAAAGGCAAGAGCCTTGTAAAAAGCACCCTTGACAAAGGCATTCTCATGATAGTGATAAACAACACGCTTGCCCATCAGCCGTCCTGCCAAAGCGGGTCCGACAGGCAGAAGGGTATTGATATAAAACACCGTCTCCTTGCAGAACAGCCAACGGAACGCAAGGAAGAAAGTGTAAATCTGCACAATGCTGTACCTGACCATCGTCAATACAGCATTGCTTGAAAAGCAATAGGGATAACTGCTCTTATGCAAATTGTCATAACGCAGTAATTCGTCAAGCACTCCCCCTTTGGAGGAAACCAAATCAACACGATAACCCTTCTTCAACAGACCCTCAAGAACCATCTTCAGCACCTTCGGACTGCCGCTGTAATCATTATATAAGTGAAAACTTACAATGCGTTTCATTTCTGCAAGTATTTAAGTAACTCAAACCAAATGTGAAAAGATTTTTCAACATCTCCAGTAACTTTTCCCTTTTCGCGTAAGGTAAAACGGGCTACGACCTCAACTAAATAAAGCATATAGCATTCTTTGTCAATCCATTTACCTGCAGGACTTTCTATCAAGCTTATTATCTGGCTTGAATCCAAATGTTTTTCAAAAATAGCAGTCTGCGTAAAGAAATGGTATTTGTCTAATTGAGGTGGATAAGTCTGTGACGCATACTCCCAATCGAATACAAACAAGTGGTCTTTCTCTACAAACATATTCCACGGCGTAAAGTCAGCATGATACGCTGAAAAATCAACCTTCTTGCCACCAAACCTGCTTTCAATAGCCGTCAATGCCCTATCGATAACCGAACGGTCAACTCCAGATGGAAGCCAGTCGATATGCTCTTTAAAATCAGATAAAATCCGGCAATAATCACTATCTTCATAACTAACCGCTTGCTTCGTAAGGGTTTCAAGATTTGTAAGAAATTCCTCGTGAAGCGGTTTCCATTCGTGAGGAACAGCAGATTTTTTTGTCTTGACTGTATCTTGTACAAAAGCATAGACGCCTTTCATTATTTCACCGCAATAAAGGCACTCAGGTATTCCTTCAACGCCTTTTGCCATCAACTTTCCAAGCGTTTCACATTCTCTCTGAAATATGCCACCAATCTCCTCTGACTCAGAAACCTTACAATATCCCAAAATCTCCTTTCCTGAAGAAAGTTGGATTGTTATCTTCTGATGTACACAAGGCGTTCCGCAAAACACCGAAAATTCCAAATTTCCATTGCGGAACAATTTGCAGAGAAAATTATACAGTTTGCCGTCAAGCGAACAAGCAACCTTTTCTGCACCTGCGACCTTGCGGACAAACCCGAAATGGTGGAGCAACGGAAAAAAATGTTTGAGCAATTTTCCCTTTATGCCACTGGGCTGATAAAGGTTCATAGCAATGCGCATATTCCTCGCCGGCATCAGCCAAACCTTACCGTCGCCATTCACCAACTTGTAGAAACCCTCTCCCCTAAACTGCAAAATCCTATTTATCGGCATACACTTCAATTAGATTTGGTACAACTTTTATCAAGTTCATTCAAAAGATTTTCTATAAACTCACCTTTTGCGTCCCAATTGAAAACAGTTCTGATACGCTCACGAGCGGCAGTACCCAAACGCTCTCGCAACTCAGGCGATTCAACAAGTTTTACAATAGCGTCTGCCATATCCTTCGGCATCTGCTCAGGATTGGTAACAGGCAAGCGAATCGCACACGATTCATCAGTAGAAATTGCCATACCTGACCAATTAAGGCAAATTATAGGCAACCCCACCGCCATTGCCTCTAGCAATGCAAGATTACAAGCGTCTCTCAAAGATGGCGAAATAAAAATGTCTCCTTTTTTCAGTTGGTTTAAGACTTCGGTGCGAGGAACTTGTTTAAGAAATGTTATCTTGTGCGGACAAGCCTCTGCCAATTGTTTTACTTTCTCTAATTCAGGTCCTTTTCCAATCATTACACACTCTAAATCATATTCTTTTGGTATTAGACTCATCGCTTGTACTACACAGATCATATTTTTTAATGCTACAAAACGAGAAGTTGAAATAATCCGAACCGTTTTATTTTTGCAATATTCTACTTTATTTTCAAAAAATTCCGGTTCAATAGCACCATCAGTCAAGTAATGTATCTTATTTTGAAAACATCTTGGAAATAGAGATGATGTCTGTTCAGTACGGCAGAGAATTGCCTTGCTTCGAACGGCATTAAAGAGAAAAAAGGGGTTAATACAAGACGTTGCTTTCAATAATATTCTTATAGTCTCAACACAAAAATAGGAATGTGACATCTTTGTTAAAAACGAACGAGGAATTCCTTCGCCACCACCTATTGGACCATAAATAAATGGTATGTCAAAATATGGCAAAAATGTTGGAAGCCATACATTTCCAAAGGTTAGATGCATTGCATAATCGAATTTTATGTTCTTCTTCAATCGACGTATCACACTGGTAATACCTAATTGCCACAAAAAATAATAGAGATGCATTCCTCGCTCCTTGCGTTTGTAAAAACGCATCCACCGAGGCGTATCATAATAATGAAATGTGATATTATCAGCGACTTCAGTAGGGTAATACGCCTCTATCTTTTCACGCAAATTACTGCGCGTAATAACATGGACTTTATTGCGTTTTGCCATTTGTATAGCAATGTTCCACCCTACTGCCGCCTCACTACCCTCTATTGGTTCGCAAGAATAGGCTGATACTAATATTGTTTTATTCATTATTTACATTATTTGGATTTAATATTATAGTTTTTTTAAATTAGAGAGCAGACTTTCGCATACGGTATAAATTAAATGCCCTTTTAAATAAAACCAACTATAAAAAGTTTCAAAGACACAATTACTTTCACAGCAAACCAATAAAGTAATCATCTGCAAACTTTTTCATATTCTTCAATTAATGACTCAACTGCCACTTTCCAATTGAATTGCTTTAAATATAGACTTTTAGCATTATTTGACAATTTATCCCTATCTTTCAATCTTTCTATTGCGGTCCGTATTCCACGGCTCAAATCAAATGCTGTTGGCTCTACCATTATAAAAGCATCTTTATATGCAAAGTAAGACATATGAGAAGTCCGAGTAACTATCGTTGGTACTCCTAAAGCCAACGCTTCCATTACAGAAATTCCGACTACATCGGAATAGGCAGGATGTATGTAAAAGTCCAAATCTAAAAGAGTTTGTATCTTTTCTTCTCCATATTTTCCTCCAACAAATTTTACATTATCCTCTATCCTTAGTTTTTTAGTCAGATTTTGAAGCTTCTCTGTGTTATCTGCAATGGGACCAATCAAACACAATTCTACTTGCTCTTTTACCTTATCTGGTAATAAAGAAACGGCTTTGATAAGATTGTCGAGATTCTTTTCCACTGACAGACGACCTAAATAACCGAACTTGATTTTTTTTCTATCTTTATGGACAGAATAATTATATTTGTCAAATGTATCAGGATCCACTCCATTAGTAACAACAAAGATATTGTCATTCTTGCAAAAACGGTAAATATCAGTTGATTCTTCTCTTGTAAGTGCATGGACACCGGCTGCATGCTCATATAATCTCCTTTGCCATAGTTTGTGGTACAAAAGTTTTTGCAGATAATTTGATTGTTTAATGCGATCCAAAGCATATCCACAATGAGCCGTTATGATATATGGCTTCCTTATTGATTCAAGATAGCGGCCAAGTCGCACATTGAAATTATTCCAAACCCCATGAAGATGTATAATATCAACATCTCCTATTAGTTTTTTTATATAAGTGAATGTTTTAGAATTGAATCTCTTAAAACATTCAACTTCAAAGTCTTCTCTTTGAACTTTCTCATAGGGGATAGTCATTGAACTGCTTATGCCTACCACATACACCTTATGACCTGCTCGACTTTGATATTTAGCAAGACCATGAATAACCTGATTCACGCCGTTTGCTCTGTCAGGATTAGCCTTTCCTAAAATAAAATGTAAGATTCTCATTATCGGATTTTTGAAATATCGAATTTATAACAACCTCCGTTTTAGCAACGTCATCCCAATATTGTCGAGATGCTTTTTCCATATTAAATCTGGCATCTGTATTAGTACGCAGACAATTAATTGTATTTTCCAACTCTTCTTCCCATTGGCTATTAACAACTATTTCCCATCTTTTAATGCAATTAGAAGGTTATAAATAATGGATGTTGATATTATAGCCTTACCCATAGCCAGAAATTCTGGCAATTTCTATCCATGACATTCTCTTACTGCCAAAATGGTGACTTGCATAAGCTAAACGTAATTATTTGCTAAACTGAACGAAATTCATTATAATGTCTTTTCAAGAAATTTATCCAAGATTACGCTTACCGCTTGTTCTACCATTTCATCTGGTGTTTTGTTAGCATCTATATAATACACATTTTTGAAGTCTTTTTTCAGACCACGAAATGCCTGTAATTGTCTGGCTATTTCAGACTTGGTTAATTCTTGCTTTCTCTTATATATAACATCCGCATCTGCGTTTAGTACAAATACTATTTGAGGCTGAATAACCATACGAGCGAATAATTTTCTCATCCAATCTGGCAAATTTATTCGAGCACGTCTTGGATCTACGATAAAATCATAAATATATCGGTCAAAAATTGTATATCTCTCTCCTTTTACCTCTTTGCGAAGCAAATAAGGAACACCTAATAGATAATCTAACCAATAGTATGACATTCGAATAAATGAAGAAAATTTTCCAGCCGGCTTGGCACGGTGTGGGTTTGTAAAATCTGTGTCTTGTTTCATTACACCTGCCTTTTCTCCAACTGCTCCTAAATTTGGCAAAATCGATGGTCTGAAGTGATGAATACAAAAACGACCCTCTTCTGATACGTAGTATTTTCTCAATTCCGTCACAAGACTATTTATAAACGTTGTTTTACCTGTTCCATCTGGTGCTTCCACAGCAATGAATCTCCAAAATTTCTTGGGACATAAAATCACTCTATAAATCTTTCCACAAAGAAATCTTGCAATTCCTCTTATTGTATAAAAAGGTCGCTTTAGAAAAATTCTTTTCATTGCTTTCTTCTCATACTTTTGTGCGTTTTCAAGAATCGAATCAAAATCTGAGTTGCTTAGGCATGCTACCATTAATTTGCCAAGGAACTTGCCCCAGAAATTAATAATTTCTTCATCTATTTCGTTTTTGTATTGCACATAATTTTTAGAAATAGTAGCCTGATACTTGCTTTTAAGGCTCTTATATGCCACTAAATTTTGGACTAAAAGCATTACTGTGTCCATCGTTTTGTTTAGGACATAAAAGTCTTTATACCTCTCAACATTTTTGTATAATCTTTCAAAACTGAAAAATTCGAATCCTTTATAGACTTCATTCTCAATAAGGTCAATATGGATACCAAAATGTTTTTTATTATCCATTATATACCAGCAACGCATCTTGTCGAATTGCGTAACTTGGTAATAATGTATATCAAACCTCGCCATTACTTTCAACAAAATATTTTTTGTTCTGTTATATGACCTTGGCTCAATAACAATATCTATATCTTTCCCCAAATTCTCTTCAGGCAATTTTTCGTAATTGCGAAGAATGAAATACCTAACTCCTCCTATTTCCAATTCTTGTAGCAATAACGAAGTAAATCCAGCATGAAGGTTAGTCCATTTATGAATAAATTCCATTTTAACGTATATGTTTATAAGTGTATAATAATATTAGTGACAACAAATGACTTAGTTTGTAACTTTATATGCTTAGTTGGATTTTGTTATGTGTTTGGTTACTGTTAGAACCATAAATGCGCCCCAGACATAAGGCACATTTGCAAGTGTCATATTAAATAGACCAATCCACAACAAAGTCTCAATTGAAAAAAATTTCTTTATCCCACAAGAGAAAAACAAGACTTGCATAACCAAAAAACTTAACAAGCCATAGTCTCTGATTCCACCAATCATCGTAGTATCACTAAACATACCAGCAGATAAATTAGCGTCAACACCGTTTCCAAACCAGGTATTCCAACTGGTGAGATCAAGTGAAGTTAATGTATTAACTAACGGAACAACCCTTGCCGCGGCACTACCGTCCGCTTGTCGGACTGCCTCGCTGTCAAGAGTTAAAAACGCCGAAAAGGTTTTCACAGCCCTTTGCAAAGGTTCAAACTCTATCTGTGGAATGACAACAATTAAGAGAAATACAATAATAAATGCAAAACCCAAATGCTTTGGTTTGACAAAATATAGCAGCAGAATGCCTAAAGCAATCATCGCAGTGCCACTACCCATTGTCAACATAGACCACAAAAAACCAATTGCTGGCCACTTTGCCTCTCTGTATATCTCTTTAAACGATACAGAATGACCAAGTTTGCTCTCAAGCATTCTTATCAAACATAGAAATAAGACCGCCAATATTCTGGCAAGAACTGATGGTTCTGCTGTTAAAGAGTTCGCACCTAAGCCCCTGTCTAAGAACTGCGTCAGGTTTATAATCGGCATTTCTCTTATTCCTACAATAATCGCAACTTGCTGTACTACCAATACTATAAAGAATATCATTATTAAGTTCTTAACGAACTGCAAAAATGAATCTATAGTTAAAACATTTTTATAACAAACAATATTATAAAAAGGTATATACATCAAGAAATATGACAACAGGAAAATCAATGTTGACCACCTTAAACTTTCCGGATGCAATATCGCTGAAGAGAAAACAATTACAAGGTACGTTAATGAATATATAAAAGCCTTTGATATTTGTGGCACAACGAAGAAAAACAACGGGCATAGTAGAGATATGGCTACTTTAAAATAACTCACCCCTGCTCTTGAGTCAATAGGAATATAACAGATACAGAAAACTACAATCAGAAATAATGCAAAATTCTGTAACGTAAAATATTTTCTTATGCTTAGCATTATTTACCTATAATAAACTTAAACTTGCGATTGATTAGTTATATAATTCCACTGGAAAAATCACAGCTGTAGAGAAATACAAAATAATTATGACCTTGTTTTTTTATATACTCTTACTGTTGATTAGTTGCAAAGAATGATGTTGCACTCTTCAGCAATGGTTCGACAAAATAAAAAATGTCATTTCCCCAAAGTAAATTTGAAATATTTGTCAACAACCGACACCAATATATGCTGTATTGGCATAGAGATAATGAAACATAAGATAGTCACCCACCCTCCAAAAGGATGATTCAATATGTCTTCAACTACAATTGTAAACATCACTAATATAATGGAATAATGCGTAACCATTAAATTTAACGAATTCCTCCCCCAAAAATTAAGAATATTTAAAACCTTTAATTTCTGGAAAGTTTTCATAAGCAATAAAAATCCCAATGGTCCAAACAACGGGGCAAGGAATCCCCAACAAAAGGACAAACTTTTTGGTAAATGGTTTGCCGTTAAATAAGCAAAACAACATAAGGCACTCCCCATTACCATAATAATAATTGTGTTAGCCTTCTGCAAATATTTTTTTAAAAATATCCAAGAATAATAACCAAAGGCTATACCAACCCATGCATGAAGCATATTGCTAATTGTACGAAATGGGGCATCTACTAAACGATGGAAAACTTCGTTTTTACCACTAGAAAAAATCCCATAATAATAATTATAGCATGCTGTTACTACTAAAGCCAAAATTATAATCCAAAAATTATCTTGCCTTTTTATCCAATACCATATAACTTCACCTCCAAACAAAGCAGGTAGAAACCACAATGTTCCAATACCCCTTAACGTTATCGCTTTATAGAACTCACCTCCTATATACCTTAAATCAAAATATCCAAAAGCATACAACACAAAGTCAAATAACAGGATTATCAAAGTCCACCACAAATAAGGAACCCCTAACTGTTTCCAACGCTTTTTAACAAGTTCCTTTAGCGATTGCTTATTGCTACGCATTGCAGATACCCAACCAGATGTAACATAAAATGCAGAAATCATAAAAGAACCAATAAATATATTTAAATTCTTTGGCAATACTCCATTTTCATAATGTAAAAAGGTTATACACAAAATAGACAAACCTTTCAACATATCGACATAACGTTCTCTCATAATAAACGCATAAATTTATAAACAAATCCGTACACACCTACATACATCCGCATAGAGCATTTGGCGATTTTCTTGCCTATCCAACTGTCACCACTATATCGCTCTATAAAGTAATCCCGAGACTGTCTCCAGTTCCTAAACCTCTTTATAGGATCTCCCTTTTCTGAGGCGATATGAGCATGAATGGCTTGAACCTCCGCTGTGTAGAAGATCTTTTTTTTCGCAAATTCCACTTGCCGGCTCAATATAGGCTCCTCACAATAAAGAAACACATGTTCATCAAAATATCCTATGGATTGAATGAAATCCATTCTAACCAGCAAGCAGCAGCCGCTTACCTTGCTGCAATAGTGGCTCTCTTTATAATTGTCGGCATAGTCATAGTTTTTCGCTGCATTCCTCTTGAAAAAAACAGATATCCAACCAAAACTGCTACGCCAATTTCCGTCACGTTTTAAAGGATTCTGATGCCTGCCGTCAACGCCGACGATGTCGCTGCCGCAGACTGCTATCTCGCTGTCGTCTTCCATAGCGTCCACCAGCCGAGCAATATAGTCTGCTTGCGGAAATTCCATATCCGGATTCGCAATCATCGCATATTTGTAGCCTTTTTCCGCAGCGTAACGCAAGCCGATATTGTTTCCAGCGTTGTAGCCCCTGTTCTCTGCCGCCTGTATGAACGTGCAGCCTTCGTCTGCACTCAATTTCTTAATGGCATCTTGCTCACCTTCCTGCGGAGAACAGTTGTCAACGATGACAATCTCAGTCTCAACGCCCTCCTGCCGCTTCAGGAACGAAACGCACTTCCGACAATCCCCGGAAGAATTGTAATTCAGCAATATTACTGGAATTTTCATCATAGTCATTTTTTTAATAATAAATACACCTAAAACTCCTTATTTAATTCATATTATGGTGTTACTTATTTTTTAATCTTAATAAGCCAAAGAAATCCTTGACATATCTTAGCCTGATTTTTGAAAACAAAAGTCTGTAATTCAATAAAAATCTTTTTATGCTCAAATTCTTTAAATAATCCAACCTTCGACTATGTAAATGAATGTAGCGAGAAATTAGTCTATTTTGTTGATCGTCTTCTATCTTTATCTCAAGATAACTTCTATACCAAGATAAGTCAGTCTGACAATTAAACAATAAGGAATTACCGTTTAGTTTTTCTACAGCATCTATAATTTGGCTATTACTTGTGCTGCCATAATAACTTCTGCGGGCAACAAGCGGATAATCATAGAAATAAAGCCCACGATTAATAACTGCAACATAATTAATCATTATATCATGCGATTTGAAATGATTGCAGAACTTCCTTAAATCATATTTGATCATTAGATTTCTACTAATAGCAGTTGCCATTCCCAAGTATGCATTGAAATGGCAATAGTCATCTAAAGTAATCTGCTTTAGCCCATTTTTCTTGCGATTAGGATGCTTTACATGAGAATCAACACACTTATTATTAATATCAAACCGAGAAAAAGTTGAGGCTAAAGACAAGCATTTCTTTTTTCTAAATATATTTAATGTCAATTCAACTTTATTCCTGCACCAAATGTCATCCTGATCTGCCAAAAAAATAATATCACCTGTTGTTTCATACAGACCGTCAATAAAGTTTTTTACAAAACCTTTATTTTTTTCGTTATTCAGAACTTTCCAATTCTCTAAATTGAATTTATTTATAAAATCTCTACATAGTTCGACTGTATTATCATGTGACCTGTCATCAAATATTAATACTTCATCAACAGTTAAAGTTTGCGTTCTTATAGAGTCAAGTTGCTCTAATATATATTTTTCTCCGTTATATGTAGAGATTACAACAGATGTTTTCATTTCTTTAATTTGCTTTTGACCACTTGCTTAATAAAATTCCTTTCTTCTTTATTAAGTCCAAGAAGATATGTTATAAACAAAATCATCAATATTGAGGAACAGAAATAAAGACATAAATAAACTAAATGTTTGTCTTGAAACCATGTGCTTATCATATAAATCAATGGAATGCAAATAAATGTAACAGCAAAAGACCTTAGCAATGTTGTCTTGATAAAGTCTTTTATGCCCAGGCCAATTAATGATTTCAATATATACATCCTGACACATAAAGTGCAACCTGTTATGACTAAATTAACTACAAATACTGAATATGGAGAGAAATCTAATAGCAGTAACAGCAGGGATACAGGAATGTTAAGTAATTCAAACACACCTGTATATATCTGGAACTTTTTTATATCACCCGTAGCATTTGCAGCGGTTGCCAATGGTAAAGAAAATGAATTAATCAAATTTGACGCTAAAATCAACAGGCAAAAGGCAGGAGCATAATCAGGCACGTCAACAAGCCAAAGTTCCAAAATATCATCTATTTTAAAACTAATTGGCAATGCGAGGACTAATAAAAGAAAATACGAAAATTTTGAACTTCTTTTAATCAAAGATCTAAAATTATCATATTGTTCAGACGCATATAATTTAATAATCTGAGGATTTACTGCAACTTGAAAATTGCCAACCAAACCACTTATTGCCCCACCTGCTTGAACAGCGACTCCTCGTGCGGCATTTACGACTGGACCAAAAAATATGTTTAAAAGCACATTTATTACTTGCCCATTGACAGATATTGAGATTGCACTGAAAATATTCCAACCCGAAAACATCAACATTTTTCTATACAGCAACTTGTCTTTGCATAGTGAAAATTCCGTCTCTTCGAAATTTTTACGACAATATGTAGCATAAATCGCAATGTTTATAATAGCAACACTCATTATTAATAATGAATACACTATTAATTTGTCATATGATACTATCATTAACGTTAATGCAGACATAAAACGAAGAAAAATATCAACTATACAGATAGACGCATAATGCGTCATCCGTTCGCGTGCTATAATAGCGGCAACAAATGGCACTTGACATATTTGAAGCATCGTCGCAACAATTGTAGTTTGATAGACAATATTTGCAGCTTCTATTCTGTCTGATGGTATATTCATTTGGGTATTAAGAAACCACAGACCAATTGTTTCGGCAAATAAAAGGATGACAACTGCAAGAAAAAAATGTATTACAAGTGACGAAGAAAAGACTTTTTGCGCTTTTTCTTTTGATTCTTCACCTAATGCGAAATTCAAAAAACGCTGCGTACTTAACGTTAATGTCGTATTTAAGAAACCAAGTATAATAAGCAACCCTGCAATTACGTTAAAAATTCCGAAATCCTGTACACCAAGTTGGTTTAATAGAATCCTTGATGAAAAGAATCCTATAAACATAGATAGCACCATTCTTATGTACAAAGTGAAGGTATTTTTTATTAGTACTTTTGGTTTGCTTTGACAAACTTCCGCCATTCCCTTTTATATAGTTATTGAAGATATAAGATTATCCAGGTTTTCAGGTTTTTTGTTCTGAAATCCAAAAGGATAATCCATATTCATTATGCGAAACATAAAGCCTTATCCCTACCAATTGGATAAATAAGGCGGATAAAAGTTGGGATAATCTGCTATTTTCCCTTATACATTTCCTCGTAGTATTTCTCGTAGTCACCCGAGGTGATGTTGTCCATCCATTCCTGGTTGTCGAGATACCAGCGGACTGTCTTCTCAATACCCTCCTCAAATTGCAGGCTTGGTTCCCAACCCAACTCTTTCTGCAATTTTGTAGAGTCTATTGCGTAGCGGGCGTCGTGTCCGAGACGGTCCGTAACGTATGTAATCAAGTCCATATCCTCTCCTTCGGCACGTCCAAGAAGACGGTCAACGGTATTGATAACCACTTTTATGATGTCAATGTTTTTCCATTCGTTGAAGCCTCCGATATTATATGTCTCAGCGATTTTTCCTTCGTGGAAAATCAGGTCAATAGCCCTGGCATGGTCTTCAACGAAAAGCCAGTCGCGAACGTTCTCACCCTTGCCATAGACCGGGAGTGGCTTGCGGTTGCGGATATTATTGATAAAGAGCGGAATCAGTTTTTCCGGGAACTGGTATGGCCCGTAATTGTTAGAGCAGTTGGTAACAACGGTCGGCATTCCGTAAGTGTCATGAAAGGCACGGACAAAATGGTCGCTGCTCGCCTTGCTTGCAGAGTAAGGACTGTGAGGGTTATACTTGGTTGTCTCGTAGAAGAAGTCATCACCATACGCCAAATGATGGTCAGATGAAGAGGCGGTCGTTGTAAACGGCGGTTCTATCCCTTCCGGGCGGTTCATCGCCAATGCTCCATACACTTCGTCAGTTGAGATATGGTAGAACCTCTTGCCTTCATATTTTTCCGGAAGCGACTCCCAATACAGTTTAGCGGCTTGCAATAGTGCCAATGTACCCATAACGTTAGTCCTTGCAAAAGTGAACGGATCCTTGATACTTCTGTCAACGTGGCTCTCTGCCGCCAAGTGGATAATTCCGTCAACGTGTTCCTCCTGCATAAGCCTGTAGAAGGCGTCAAAATCGCAGATGTCCATCTTGACAAACTTATAGTTTGGCTTGTCCTCAATATCCTTTAGGTTTGCCAGATTGCCGGCATAGGTCAGCTTGTCAAGGTTGATGATCTTGTAATCAGCGTATTTGTTCACAAAAAGGCGTACAACGTGACTGCCGATGAAACCTGCACCGCCGGTAATGACTATACAGCGCTTAAAATTCTTTTCCATATAATTTAGTCTTAATTTGTTTGAATATGAGGGTAAGGCTTTGCCGTCCTGCATTTATTTCGTTGTTTATAAATCTGTTATAATATATTCTTTATTGTCAAAAGCATTCCCCATAAGTACCACACTGCAATCGCTACTTATTCCTTTTAAAATTCCATATCGGGAGATGAAACAATTCCCAAATCAACAAAGGGAATATAACGCCTGCAATCGAATAAACTATCCACATCCAACTGTTTGTCGGCTCAATCACCGGATATTGCGAAAGATTCGTAATCGGCATATCGTGCAATTTTATCCATAGATAACTTATCGGCTTAAAAGCCAGAAAATGGAAAGTCAGGATATACAGAGTCTTGTCTCCGATATAGTTGAATGCTTTGACAAGCAAGCCGTGCTTGAGCATTTTTGCGATTTGGATAAAGCCCACCGTTCCTAACACTGCAACGATATAGTATAAGGCGGAAAGCCCTCCAGCGTGATTCATATCAAAAACATCTTTTAAAAGCAGAGCCGTAATTATTGCCGGGACAAGCAAAGGAATGCAAAGTCTCTTGAGTTTGTCACTTTTATACCACCCAATTTTGTGAAATAGATATCCGCTCATAAAGAATGCCAAGGCAAGAAATGTATGTTCTGAAAATTGAGCTGGCACTTTAATTGGCAACTTGCACTGGATTGAAGCAATTACAAGGGGTAGCATTACCCCCCCCCATTATGTAAATATTAGTTAATTTATTCCTTCTTTTTAGAAAACTCAGAATAAGTATTGTGCCGATAGAAGCCCAAGTAAGAGATATTAAAAACCAATATCCACCCAAGAGTTGCTCTCCGCCGGTCATTGTAAATATTCTTATTATCTTGATTCCAATTTCCTGAAGCGTATAAGTTTTTTCGTATATATGCAAATACGCAAAAACATTATGTAAAAGCAGGAATATCAAGGACCACTTGACAAAAGGTCTGTAATATCCTTTCAGTTTTTTGCGTACTCCACTCTTCACGTCATCTAAATAACGGTCGCTTAGCAAAATTCCACTAATGAAAAAGAAGCACGGCATTCTGATTAATCCCATGAACTTGTTAATCCATTCCGGGCAACCAGCGTGACCAACTACCATCAGAATAATACATATACCTTTAGCAATGTCAAGAGAAAGATCGCGTTTTTTATTTTCTGCCATTATTTTCATTTACAAACACACATAGGTAGGGGAAAGTATCCCCTGCTTACATTATTACATATTTTGGTTATTGATAACGGTCTTCAGTGTCGCATGTAAGGCGACAGATGATAAAATACCACCGATTATTTCTTTTGCGCCTTGATGTTGGAAATGCATCTGCGGAGCGAATCAGTCCAATACGGTACAGAAACGCCAAACACTGCCTTGATTTTTGTCTTGTCAAGAACGGAATAAGCCGGGCGCTTTACCGGGCTTGGAAACTCTTCGCTATGGCAAGGCAAAACCTCGCACTCTGTCGAGCCGTTATATTCGGCAATCATTTTTGTAAAATCAAACCACGAGCATACCCCTTCATTTGAATAATGGTAGATGCCGATCTTAGAGTATTCCGCCGAACAGGACTGCTCTCTATAGTCACCTAATATCGTTTCAATGGCTTTCGCCAAATCCAAGGCATAGGTCGGAGTTCCCGTCTGGTCGAAAACGACTTTTAACTGAGGCTTCGTTTCTGTAAGGCTAATCATTGTCTTGCAGAAGTTCTTGCCGAACTCACTGTAAAGCCACGCCGTACGGATTATGACATACTTGCAGCCTGATTTTTCAATTAATTGCTCGCCATGCAATTTTGTCTGACCATAGATTCCTGTTGGGGTGCCTTTTTGGTCTTCCTTGCATGGTACATTATACGGCTCTTTGCCAAAAACATAATCTGTAGAAATCTGCACCAACAGACCGTTGACTTCTTTCATTGCAACGGCAAGGTTCTCAGGTGCTTTTGCATTAAGTTTTTTTGCCAAAGCCTCATTATTCTCTGCCGCGTCAACGTTCGTATATGCCGCACAGTTTACGATCACTTCAATTTTATTATCCGCTACAATCTTGCGAATAGCCTCCAAGTCGGTAATGTCAAGAAATGTCGTCTCAAATCCTTCCACCTGGTTGACATCGGTAAAAACATAGTTATCGCAACTACTCTTAGCGATAATTCTCATCTCATTGCCCAATTGTCCGTTGGCCCCTGTAATAAGTGTATTCATCTCTCTGTTATGCTCTAAAATTCCGGATATAGATTTACGTTATAGTCGAAAGGTGAATCAAAGTTTCTTAAGCAATTGTGCTTCAAGTCCTTGTCGGAAAGAATCGCCTCTTTCATCGGTATCTTCCAATCAATGCCTAAGGATTCATCTTTTATGCTAATGCCACCGTCCGCCTCCGGGTGGTAAAAATTGTCACACTTGTATTGGAAAACCGCTGTATCACTAAGTACGGCGAAGCCATGTGCAAAACCTCTTGGAATAAAAAACTGCCGGTGATTTTCCTCACTAAGTTCAACGGCTACATGCTGTCCGAAAGTGGGGCTGCCCTTGCGAATATCCACAGCAACGTCAAGCACACGCCCTTTGACGCATCTGACAAGTTTGCTTTGAGCATAAGGAGGACGCTGGAAATGAAGTCCGCGCATAACTCCATAAGATGACATACTTTCATTATCCTGAACAAAGTTGATTTTACGCACTTTATCCTCAAACTCATTCTGCGAGAAACTTTCAAAAAAATACCCTCGCGAATCCTTGAAGATTTTCGGTTCAATAATGACAACGCCATCAATGGCGGTTTTTATAACTTCCATATCTAACGATTATTCTAAATTCGGTTTTCCTGTTTCTTTTAATTCGTCAATCACTTTCAGCAAATACTGACCATACTGGTTTTTCAGCATCGGCTGTGCCAATTCTCGCATACGCTCTTCTGAAATCCACCCCTGACGGTAAGCGATACCTTCCAGACATGCCACTTTCAACCCCTGACGCTTTTCCAACACTTCAATATATGTAGAAGCCTCTGAAAGAGAATCATGCGTACCAGTATCAAGCCAAGCAAAACCTCGACCTAATGTCTGAACCTTCAATTCTTTATCATCTAAGAAGTGTTGATTTACTGTCGTTATCTCTAATTCGCCTCGTGCTGACGGTTTAATGTTTTTTGCAACTTCAACCACCTTATTCGGATAAAAGTATAAACCAACAACGGCATAATTACTCTTTGGATGCTCCGGCTTTTCCTCTATACTCAAGCAATTGCCGTCCGCATCAAATTCCGCAACTCCATAACGCTCCGGATCATTAACCCAATAGCCGAAGACTGTTGCCTTACTCTCTTTTTCTGCAGTTGCAACAGCGTTTCTAAGCGTGGAAGTGAAGCCATTTCCATGGAATATATTGTCACCTAATACCAGACAGACTGAATCATTGCCTATGAATTTTTCTCCAATAATAAATGCTTGAGCCAATCCGTCCGGAGACGGTTGCTCCGCATATTCAAAATGTACGCCATAATCAGATCCGTCACCTAACAAACGCTTAAATCCGGGCAAATCATTCGGAGTTGATATTATAAGTATTTCTCTAATTCCTGCCAGCATTAAAACAGAAATAGGATAATAAACCATCGGTTTGTCAAATATAGGAAGCAATTGTTTACTTACTCCCTTGGTTATTGGATATAAGCGTGTTCCACTTCCACCTGCAAGAACAATACCTTTCATACTATAATGTATTTAGTAAACTTTCGGATTAGGATATACATCTAAACCGCATCAAAAAAAGAAAAGATGATGAGACAACGATGAACTTTTGATTTATTTTTATAACAGTCACAAAATTGAGTTAGAACTTAATACTTCCCCATTTACTTTCGTTCAAAAACACCTTTATAGTGCCATCTTGAGATATTTTGAAAGCCACTCCATTGGATGCCAACAAACCAGCTGCTGTTTCACCTGTTCCTTTTACCGCATTCACTCTGGCTGCATTCATGTCTACTATACAACCATAATACTTTACAGTACCATCAGTAGCTACAACAGTAGCTCCATCACTTGAAATCATGCGCTTTACCAGTCCGCTGTAATTACGATCTGTAATTTTGAAAGAACTACGGACAAAAGAGTGAGATGACTTCAAAAGTGGCTGAACTTTTGAGAGGTCCTTCGGTACCCAAATAATGGAACTAACATCATGCTTAGAACAATACAACACATAGTACAACAGAGAGTTATACACTGAATCGGATAGAGTTACCTCAGTTTGTATCAATGTACGAAGCATGTCGTAATTTCTAAACCTCCACACATTCTCCTGATGGATGAATTCATATCCTTGTGAAGTTACAATGGACAAATCTCGACCATTCTCTACACGAAAAAGTAAATCTGCACCCATCAACACATTCTTGAGCAAAACACGATTCAAGTAATCCGGATCGTCATCCGCACTGATAAATGCATAATGAATGTCTTTCTTTAAATCTGTTAAATAGAATGAGGTATGTCCATCAACCAAATACCAATAACGGGTATCGATACTGGAAAACAACTTTCCAAACGTATACAATGATTGTAAAGTTCCAACATGTTTGTTTGGGCATTCCTTATAATCATAAATAGACTTGGTAATAATAAGCCCTGATGAAAAATACTTGCCTTCAAAAGTCGTGGAACGCAATCTGGTGAAAAAATCTATGCTGCTGTGGATTTTGTAAGGGCTATAAGCACCCATCCCCACAAAAAGGGAAATAAAGCGTTTTATCAACACATCTCCCAATAGCCAAATTGCTTTTGTAAAAGACCCTGCGTAGGACTCGGTTAACGAGTTCGAGATGCATGAAGCCATTACATTGAACACTTTGGGACGATTTTCAAAACCGATACTATTTCCTTTCAAAAGAACGACAAACAGATAATGTTCATTTGGGATAGGTGTAACTGTAATTAATAATGTGACCTGGCTATTGCTATCAACATAAACATTACGCTTGGGATTGTTTTGTATCAATGCTAGTAATTTTTTATTCAGTAAAGGTGCGAAATCATAAACAACTTCTACTGAAAAGAAATCTTCCAAAGTATTCTTCAACAAATCAGAAGGATGTCGCAAAAAAATATCGAATCCTCTAACCTCCTTAAAGTTATAATAACGATGGTTTTCAATCGTAAGATTCATAAGCATTCAGAGATTTCAAAGACAGCTAAAATTGCTGTAAAATATATCTTAGCGAGCTATTACAACCCCGACCTCGCGATATTCTTTGGTAAGATGTTGCAGAGTGAGTGTCACAACCAATATGTGCATAATAGCCGGCTTTCAACAGGGTTTCCGCCTTTTTCTGTACACGCTTTCCGTACATCCCCACTAGCGACGGCAGATTCAACTGAAACGAAATATGTTCCTCTTTCAAAACCTTATAATCGTTCATCTGCATATATTCATACCGTTCCGGATGTGCCAGCAAAGGATAATACCCTTTCTTCTGGATACGTTGCAGAACGGACAGCAAATCCATCGGAGGGTTGAAATAGGAGGTCTCCACCAACAAAAAGCGTTTCCCTTCTTCCAAAGGAAGCAAATCCTCTTTATCCAATCGCTCTTCAAAGAGGTTGTCGAGCATATATTCCGCAGACAGCCTTAGCTCTACCATTCCATGATAGCGATGTTGCAACTCTTGGAACTTCTGTTGCAGTTGGATAGTTTCGTTGGGTATATCCTCCATGACGTGGGGGGTAAGCCATACCCTGCGTACTCCTTGTTGCTCCATCTCCCGCAGAATTTGCAACGACTCTTCCATGGATTGTACGCCATCGTCTACTCCGGGAAGCAGGTGGCTATGGAAATCCGTCATACCTTTGAGTACGCCACTTCGAGAAAGGACTGTTGTTTTATGAAACAACCACATGATTACTTGGACCTGCCATTGTTTCCATAATAAGAACAGCTTCCATAACCATACTGATAGCCGTAACGATAACCATAACGTCCGCCAGAGCCTTCCGTCCCATTGAGGATCACAGACATATTCTTGTACTTTTTTTCTCGATAGATATTTTCCAACTCTGGCAGCATGCTGCGCTCCAGCAAGCCTGCACGTACCACAAAAATGGTACGGTCGGCCAGTTTCTCTATGATTTGCGTATCGGCTACCAATTCAACCGGCGGGCAGTCTATCAATACAACATCATATTGCTGCTTTAAGGTATGGATTGCTTTCTGTAAACGGTCGTCGAACAACAGTTCGGTCGGGTTGGGGGGGATAGTGCCGACGGGGATGAAACTGAATGAAGGGTGTTGCTCGTCCATAACAATAATATCCGAAAGTTTGTCGATCTGTCCTCCTAAATAATTACTCAAACCAATTTTGGGCGAATGGATATAAGCTGAAGCAGAGGCATGGCGAAGGTCGCCGTCGATAACCAATACTTTTTTATTTTTGATGGCAAGACTCATGGCTATGTTCATGGTCAAAAACGATTTTCCACTTCCCGGATTGAACGAGGTGACTACAATCACATTAGAGGATTGGTCTTTGCCAATCATGAACTCCAGATTGGTACGCAAGACACGAAAAGCCTCATTCATGATGTCACGGTTTCCTTCTTTAACCACAATGGTATGTGCCTCATGTGATTTTACTCTTTTCTTACCACGTATAGACAAAGGAATCTCTCCGATAAAAGGAACGCTCAAGCCTTCCAGGTCTTTTCTTCCACGAACACGGGTATTCATGTTTTCACGCATGAACACAATGACTACCGGTATCAATATACCCAAGGCAAAAGCCACCAGGAAAATGTTCTTCTTTACGGGAGCGGTAGGAATCATGCTTCCTCCAGGCTTTGTTATAATACGGGTATTGTAGGCCGTAAATGCCTGAGAAAGCTCGTTCTCCTCACGTTTTTGTAACAGATATAGGTAAAGTGACTCCTTCACCTTTTGTTGGCGTTCCACGCTAAGCAGGTATTTGGACTGCTTCGGGTTGGAGGCAATCTGCGAGGTTGCCTGTCCCCCAATGGCCTCCAAACTTCTGATTTGTGCACGCAAAGCTACCATTTGGTTGTCAATGGAAGTGATCAAAGCGCTTCGCATATCATCCAACGACTTGTCCATTTCCCTGACTAAGGGGTTCTTGACACTACTGTGAGACACCAAGCTATTGCGCTCCAATAACTTGGTATTATATTCATTCAGTTGTGTGGCAAGGCTTGCATTTTCAATGCCGGAATTGGCAGGGAGTAACTGATGCTTATTGTTTTCATTGGTCAAATAGTTCTTTATGTATCGGGCCATATATGCCTGGTTGTTCAATTCACGAATTGCAGCATTGGCTTCATTGGCTTGAGTCATATACATATTTGCCGCCGCCTGTACATCCGGCAGCAAATGCTCACTTTTGAAAGAAGATATATCATCATCCACATTGCCAAGCTCACCCTCAATCACACCCAAACGCTCATTGATGAACATGGATGTACTGACCGCTATCTGATTCTTGTCCCTTACCCAGTTCTCATTGTAAACGGATATAAGGGTATTGAGCACATCTTCCGCCCGTTGGGTGGACACATCCTGGAAAGACAACGTGATGATATTGGACTTTTCATCGTTCTGGGATATATTCAAGCGAGAAGAACAGCCAGCTGATGCCGCAGACAAAGACTGGCGGGTTACATAAATTGTGCTTACCGTTTTATCTGAATAGGCAGCCGATGGAATAACGATAATAGGGCCTAGGGGGCTTTGAATACTGTCATTCAAATTGCCTTTCACAAAACCATCATTTTCTATTTCTGTTCCATTCCGTGTAAAAGAGGATAATTCCACTGCACCATCCTTTGCCAGATGCAGTTCGAAAGTTGCGGATTCATTCTCGGAAAGATTAGGAATCACCACCTGGACAGGAAGTTGGTTTCCATACACAGTCTGTTTATGAAAACGTCCGTCTGTCTGATAATTCATTTCCAAATGCAATCGAGACACCACTTCACGCATGATGTCGGGAGATTTCAAAGTTCCCATCTCGTTATAGACATTGGTGTTGGTCGTAAACAGTCCCAGATCGGAAAAAGACTCCATATCCGTAGAAGAAGATTTCCCTTTGGAATCGTCTTTAATCAAAATAGAGGCAGTCCTGACATATACCGATGGGGTTCTCAACAGATAAAAGGTTGCAACCCCTAAACATAAAACCAACGAAATGACAAACCAGTGCCATTTGTTCAGGCAGAGATAAAACAAATCCTGTATGGTAATGAAATCCTGTGTATTTTGTACAGTTGATTTATTCTGAATAGTAGTCATTTCTCTTTTTATTTAACGATAAGTACAGCAATAGAGGTCAATAAAGAAGCCAGGGAAATCCAGAAAGAGGTGCTGCGCACATTGTTCCCGTTTACGGTAGACTGACGGGCTTTGGTGGCATTAGGCTCCACATATACTACATCATTCTGTTGCAGATAATAGGCAGGTGAAGTATAAAGATGCTCGGCCGAGCAAAGATTGACACCATAAACACGCTGTTTCCCATCTTCCTGACGCAACACCAATACCTTTTCCCGCTTTCCGTAGATAGTGAGGTCTCCCGCCTGGCTTAAGGCATCCAGGATTGTAAGGTTATCCTTGTCGATACTAAAACGGCCGGGGTTGTTCACTTCACCCATTACAGCTATGCTGAGATTCATATATTCTACCGTAACAACAGGGTCTTTAATCAAATCATGCGACTGTAGCTCTTTTTTTATATAGGCAGCCACCTCTTCACGGGTCATACCGGCTATATGGATTTCTCCCAACACGGGAAAGTCAATATTCCCTTTGGAATCTACCGTATAACCGGACACACCACGATTAGAACCGGAAGAGCCCTCCATGCCGATCTGTTGCGAAACAATCGGCAAGTTAAACAGGTTGGTCAGGCGCAAATCCTGGCTGTTGACTAAAATAGACAATTTGTCTTTCGGTTGAATCTTAATCTCTACCGGAGCAGTAAGCGCCAATTCGCTTTCGCCCGGACGTAAATCTTGAAAATAAGTGACTTCTTTTGAAGTTGAGCAAGCTCCTAAAAACAGGAGTAATATTGCCCCAATTAAATTTTTGCAAAAATTCATATTGATATAAAACTATAGTTTCGAATGAACTATATGGATTCTACGGGTTAACCATAGATTACCCAAGGTCCATATAAAGATGTCCAGTATTAAAAGCAAGGTTACATTTATATAACGTGAAAGCAGAATATTGCACAGTGTAAAACAGACAGATACCAGTACAATGGCAATCATAACTGTACGCTGTCTCATGCCAACAGCAAGCATTTTGTGATGGATATGGTTCTTATCTGGCAAAAAGGGATTCTTTCCGTTTCGCACACGGTGCAAATAAACCCGTACCACATCAAAACAGGGAATGATAAGCGGTGAATAGGCTAAAAAGAAAGCATTAGGCTGTTGCATAGAGGGATTTACCGGAAACCCGTCAAGCAGTTTCAGACTTAAAATGCAAGTCATCATGCCAATCGTCAAGCTGCCGGTATCACCCATGAATATTTTGTTCTTTTTGGCAGGATCTCCAAATACGTTATAATAGAAAAAGGGAACGAGCACTCCAAGTGTCGCAAAAGCGAGCAGGGCATAAATGTATTCGCCTATTATAAAAAATACCAATCCATAAAAAAGCATAGCCACTCCACACAACCCGGAAGCCAATCCGTCTATCCCATCTATCAGATTGATGGCATTGATAATAAATACCACGGCGAATAAGGTAATGGGGTATCCAATCCATTCAGGAAGAGCGTGAATAAACAGCAAACCGTGCAGGTTATTGATCCACAGCCCACCTGCAATGACCAGTAATCCGCAAATAATCTGTATGGCGAACTTGGCACGGTAACGGATACCAATCAGGTCATCAGCCATCCCAACCAGATAAAGCATCATAATGGTACAGAAGCCGAATGCCAACGGGCGGCTTTCACTGCCGATATTACCAAGAAGCTGACCGTATCCCAACAACATACTGAGTCCCAAAGCAAGTGCCACCGAGAAAAAGACAACCGGTTTGAAGGCTATCCCTCCTAAACGGGGTATTACCCCCTGATGGATCTTCCGTTCATCAGGCACATCAAACAGACGCTTACGAAATGATATCAACAAGATTTGTGGAATCAAGACGCCGGCACAAAATACGCTCAAGGCGAATACAAACAAGGAATTGACAACCCAAAAGGCCCTAGGATTGTCCATTACATTTAAAATAACAGTCATAAATATCGTATCAGACAAATTGAATATATTCAGGAAGAACCTCCACACCAACAGCGAGATAACCCTTTAATTCGACAAGCAAGCGTTTTATTTTGCTGCCTCGTATTTTAAGCAAACAGCCCTCATATCCATTGAGAGGACCTCCTATAATCCGAATTTTGCGTCCGCACATCTGAGGGGTTATCTCTTCCGGCAAATAATATTTGGGGGAATCGGAACTGCTGACGGCTTGTATGAATCTGTCCATTTCCAAATCAGACACAGTCATAGGTTCCCGGAACGTATTCCGCAACCAACGGTATTGAAGCGTTTTGGTTCTTTCCACAATGGAGTCCAAATGCTGACGGGAATCATAAACAAAGAGCAAATCTTGAATGGCCGGAACTTTCTCACGCACCTTTTTGCCCTTTTGCAAAATGATTTGCCATTTCAAGGGGACAAATACCTTTACACCCACTTCTTGCAATTGTTTGTATGCCGGCTTTTTAGCATTGCACCGTTTCAAATCACGCATGACATACCATTGTGCGTATTCAGTATTTCCCATTGATATACTTTAGTTCAGGCAAATATCACCAATCCTGCACGATTATTTTATTTGTTAATAATCAAGCAGTTACAAAACACTTTCCAAAAGTAGGAATCTTTTATTCCTTTAATCATCCCTTGCATCGCTATTCTAAAAGGCAAGTGTTCACTTATACTAAAACATACTACTCTTCTTAAGAGAAGTACATCT
>UMLO01038967.1_pt1 | contig 71625 bp, 50 predicted proteins | sample 1966551 | NCBI WGS metagenome assembly UMLO01 (sample SAMEA4836201, study PRJEB28245) | human gut metagenome | biome: gut microbiome; material: fecal sample | place: Denmark | collected 2008
TAAACAAAAAGGAGGGGAGGTGCAATGATCCGAATATCATGAAAAAACACGTAAGGAGGCAGTATCTGGTACATACTGCCTCCCGTAACAGATTTGCTAAAAAATTTTTATAACTCAGTTTAAACCTGTAAATACAAATTTATGGAAAAAAGCAGACATGGGGCTTTAGTGTACGCACAAAAAGTCTTAAAGCACTCATTATTTTTATTTTTACTCATCAATTTATTAAGTATCTCGCCGACAGTTTCGGCTTCAACAAGCCTTTTAGAGCAAGAGTACACATTGAATTTATCTTTTAAGAACGCTCGTTTAGAGCAAGTTCTGGATGCTATTATGAAACAGTCGGGCGTGAAAATAGCCTACAGCAGTGATGAACTTCAGAAGGACCGGGTGATTTCGGTGGATATCCGGACAACGGATATATTGACAGCACTGCGCACTGTGTTGGGAGACGGCTATTCTTTTAAACAAATCGAAGATTATATTGCGATCGCTAGAGTAAACAGAACAGAATCTACTGTTGAAACTCAAGTGGACGATGACCGTCAATGGACTATCCAGGGACAGGTTATGGAAAATGTGGAACCGCCTATGTCATTGCCAGGTGTAAATGTGGTGATTAAGGGAACAACTCTTGGTACAATTACCGATGGGAACGGTTATTTCAGTATCAAAGCCAAAAAGGGAGATGTATTGGTGTTCAAGTATATCGGTTTTAAAGATTACGAATATGTTGTATCCCGTCAAATCAGTAACTTGTCTGTTGCTATGGCAGCTGACTCAGAAGAATTGGATGAAGTAATCGTAACCGGTATGTCAGAAGAAAAACGTTTGAACTCCGTTTCTGCCGTATCTACATTGGACGTAACAGCTAATCTGGCAACAAAGCCTATTACTTCTCTTTCTCAATCTTTACAGGGAGGCATCACCGGTTTGAACGTGTCGCAAAGTACAGGTCTTCCGGGTGCGGATAATGCTGTAATAAAGATTCGTGGTATCTCTTCTCTTAATACAAACAACGACCCGTTGGTGTTGGTGGATGGTATTCCGATGGATATGAATAATCTTGACCCGAATACGATTGAGAGCATGACCGTCTTGAAGGATGCTGCTGCTGCTGCCATGTATGGTGCCCGTGCAGCCAATGGTGTTATCGTGGTAAAGACCAAACGTGGTATGCCGGGTAAAGTAAATGTTAATTATAATGGATATGTGGGTGTACAAAAGGCTACTTATTTACCGAAATTCGTAGATGGCGCTACTTTTATGGAAATGAGCAATATTGCACAGGAAAATATAGGTGGTGACCCGACTTATTCACAAGAGGCTATCAATGCTACTCGCAACCAAACAGATCCGATTAAATACCCGAATACGGACTGGTCGGATTATATGTTTAAAAACGGTTTCATACAAAACCACTCTGTCGGTATATCCGGTGGTAGTAACTTGGCTCGTTTCGCATTGAACGTCAATTGGATGAAGAACTTAGGTTTGATTGAAAAAGCTAAATCAGACCGTTTGAATATCCGTGCCAATACGTCGGTCAACTTGTTGGATAACCTCTCTGTCAATATGGACTTTAATGCGTACCGTACAAATCGTTATGAACCGATGTATCGTGGTGGTGAACATGCTAGCTCGATCCTGCAGTATATTTATCGCACGCCGTCTAATATCATGTCAGTTTATCCGATGAAAGAGGGGCGCGATATTGTCTTTTATGGTAACCGACCGGAACAGCGCAATCCGGCAGCCATGATTGAACGTGGGGGGGAATTCAAAGCTTTGGAGGACAATGTAAGTATCAATATAGCTCCTCGTTGGGAGATTATTCCGAAGTTGATTGTCCGTGGACAATATTCCTACCGCGTCAGTAGTTCGGCCGAAACAGAAAAACGCCGTTCTTATAACTTCTTTGATTACGAAACGGATGTGTTCTTGCAAACATGGGGGGCTATCAACAATGCTTCTAAAAACCGTAGTTCTTATTACTATTTAGGAGGTACGGCTGAATATACGTTTGAAAAAGATAAACATCGTTTATTCGTATTGGGGGGTTATAACCAAGAGCTAACCAATAGTGGAGACTGGGACCAGTGGTCGATGGTTTCTTTGTTTGCCAAAGCCAACTATACATTCAACAACCGCTATTTGTTGGAAGGTACGGTTCGTCGTGATGGATCTTCTCGTTTCGGAAAAGGACATAAATATGGTGTGTTCCCCTCTATCGGTGCCGGTTGGAACGTGACGGAGGAAAACTTCATGAAGACTTTGTCATTTGTCAACCACATGAAGATCAGGGGATCTTATGGTATGTTGGGTAATGAAAACATAGGCTTGTACAAATACCAGAACTTGATTGATGCCAGTAATGGTAACGAAACGGTATATGGAAACCCGAATCTGACTTGGGAAACGGTTCGTATGTTGGATGTCGGTTTCGATATGACTTTGTTTAAGGATTTGGATATCACGTTCGATTATTACAATAAGTTGACTACTGATTTGATTCTTGCACCGCCAACTTCTTTTATTGGTGGTACATTTTTAGGTAATGACAAGAGAGTTTTACTAAATTCTGGTAAACTGAGAAACCGTGGTTGGGAGTTGGATGTAAATTACGGAAAGCAATTGACGAAAGACTTCTCATTTAATATCCATGGCGGTCTGAGCCATAATGAAAATGAAATCGAAGATTTGTTTGGTGGCCCGTATGACAACGGTACCCGTATCCATACAGAAGGATATGCTTTGAACAGCTATTATGTTTATCCTTCCGATGGATTGTTACAGGAAAGCGACTTCACGAAAGATGCCAGCGGAAATTGGATCCCGAAGGAAGGGGTGGTTATCTTTGACGGGCAGCAGCCGGGTGATATCCATTATATTGATACCAATAAGGATGGATCTATTACAGCAGATGACCGTGTAATCCGTGGTAACGACCAACCGAAGTTGAACTATTTTGCTAACATTTCGTTGAATTGGAAGAAGTGGAGTTTTGAAACCTTGTTCCAAGGCGTAAGCGGTTCGGAATCTTACTATACAGCCCCGTTCTCATACGGATTGGATATTACAGGGGATGGTTTGACACCGATCACTGCCCAAACGGATTATTGGACACCGACCAATACCGGCGCACGTTATCCTCGTTTGGCTCCGAATGCTTCCTACGGTAACAACCATCACCAATCCGATTTTTGGCGTTTCAATTCAAGCTATTGTCGTGTCAAGTATATTCAATTAGGGTATACATTCGACCAGATGGCTTTGAAGAAGATGGGTATCCAGAGTATCCGTGTGTATGTCAATGCGCAAAACCCGTTTACTTTTGCAGAGGACGATTTGATCGACCCGGAAGGAAAAGGGCAGATGAGTTCTTACCCAATGGTGAAAACGTATTCTTTTGGTCTTAATTTGAACTTCTAAAACAGGAATATACGTCATGAAATTAAATATTGTATTAAATAAAAAGATGTTGGCAGTGTTTGCTTCCTCTTTTTTACTTTGTGGTTGTGAAGACTTTCTGACAAACGATCACCCGACAGGAGTCACGGATGATGATTTCTGGAAAACGCAAGATGAATGTAGCAGTGCTTTAGGACAGTGTAGCGTCTGGCCCGGTGGTTCTTATTATTATGATGCGCCTTATATGGCTTTGATGCACATGGAAGGTATGACAGACAATATGCATTGGGCTGGAAACTTTAAAGGTGAAATCGCTCAAATAGGGAATGGTACTGCTACAGCTACAACCGGTGGTTATATGAGTGACTTTTGGTCCGATTTCTATAAACGTATCCGCCGTTGCAACCGCTTTTTGGAGCATGTAAATACTGCATACTTCATAGATGAAAATGAACGTGAACGTATGATTTCAGAAGCCAAGACATGGCGGGCTTGGCACCACATGCGTCTGTTAATGTATTATGGGTATCACGATGGTATTCCAATTGTAGACAAGTCGTTGGATGGTGACGAAATTTATAAGGGAAGGAACAGTGTGGATGAGGTACTTGATTTCATCAACAAAGATTTGGATGAGGTTATCGCTATCACCAACAAAGAAGTATTTCCTTGGGTGTTCGATGACAGTCGCCGTTCTCGTATGTGCCGCTCGTATGCATTGATGTTGAAAATTGATGTGAACCTTCAGTTTAAAAAATATGATGTGGCAAAAGAGGCTTGTAAAAAGTTCTTTACACTTAATGAGGAAGCCAAAAGTGGAGGTATGGGCTATGAACTGTATTATGATCCGGATATGAGTAATGAGGATGCAGGAAGACATTATAGCGGTATGTTCACTTATGTAGGTCATAAAAATAAGGAATTCATCATTTACAAAAATGGTGCTGCTTCTGAAGCCTGGTTCCGCAACGCTCCTCAGAGTTTGAGTGGCCAGGGAGCTGCCGGCGTGTTGAAATCATTGGTAGACGAGTATGAAACGGCCGAAGGCGTTGCTTTGAAAGATCTGTCTGCAGACGAACGCACGAAGTTTGAACATGACCCATTATGCAAACCTCGTGACCCACGTTTGTATGCAACTGTTATCGTACCGAATGATAACACTTCTATCTCTGGTTTCGAATATAAACCGTTTGAAGATGGTGGAGCAAATAATGTGGGTACAGTAGGCGCAGTAAAAACAGGATATATTTTAAAGAAGTTTTTGGATGAACAAGACCGTCCTCACCCTTCTGGTGGTTCTTTGATCTATCCTTACTATCGTTATGCCGAAGTCTTGCTCGACTATGTGGAATGTTTAGTTGAAACTGGTGATTGGCAGAACCCGGATGTAGAAAAATACATCAATATGATTCGTAACCGTGCCGGTATGCCGAACATGAACAAGGCGGTTTACAATACACAGGAAAAAGTGCGTGAACTGTATCGTCGCGAACGCCGTGTCGAATTTACATTTGAAGGTAAGCGTTATTGGGATATTCGTCGTTGGGGTATTGGTAATGAAACCATGAATGGTCCGGCTTTAGGCGCTTATAACCCGAAGACAGACAATTATGTGAGATTGGAAAACCGTACATGTACATTCCCGAAATACGATGCATGGCCTCTCCCGCAAGATGAATTGAACTCAAATCCGAATATTGAACAGACTTCAGGTTGGTAAATAATTCTTAGGAGGTGTGTCAAAATATACTTGTCCCCGCGCTTGACGCAGGGACGCAAAAGAACAGGCCTTATCAATCAGATATTTATACGGTCAGTTTTCATGCGATCCCGCGTCAAGCGCGGGAACAAGATAGTTTTGACACACCTTCCCTATCCTTTCTAATAGTATAAACTTTTAAGTCTATAAAACATGAAAACCAAGAAGTTTACATTTTTTATTTTATCTTGTTGCCTATTTTTTATGGAGCAGACTGTCAACGCTTAATCTACCACCGTGAGAAGATATGTCTATCATTTGGCTTGTGTCTGAAGGTTTGGGGATTGTCTCAGGGCAAGGACTCCCTAAAGTGGTATATGTAACCAAAAAGAATACTTCTTCTTATGAGTATATTGTTGCAGAACGGGAACAACATGTTGACGGGTGTTAATATACCCCGAGCATATTGAGGGTATAGAACGGTTCAATCGCACGTATCGGTTTGGTGACTGATTGGAGCGGACCTTACCGTTGTTATTCCATGTCCATGATCCCTGTTTACGAGGCTTATAAAGACAAAGGATTTACGGTGGTAGACGTGCTCGGGAAGTGAATAATACAGGGAACTATATAAAAAAGGTTAAGAAAGATAAATACTCTTGGATTAATCTGGTTGATTTGAATGATAAGGTTGCTGTCTGGAGGTAATATGGTGTGCAAAGTGCCGATGGGCGTTTGTTAATTGATACCGAAGGAAATATACAGGCATTAGATCTTATATATGAAGAGATAGGGAAAATATTGAAAAAACATATTCAGTAATCAAATAAAAAGTGTATGAAGAAACATTGGATGTTTTTGACAGCATTGTTTATGTTGTCTTGTTCGGACGATAAGGAACTGGGGATAGATGAACCAAATGAACCGGAAATAGAAGTGGTTGAACCTGAAGCATTCCGGGCAAACCGTATATTGATTAAACATGGATTACAGTTGCAGTGTTGGGTGGCTACCGATAATTATGAATTGGGAGGGAAGGCCGGACAGCCTGCCTATAATCTGTCAATTCCTGATTGGAAGTTGACAGGTTTTACCGCTCCTACTTTTTATGGACCTCCGTTGATCAATACATCTTATTTCAAGGAGTTTCCTGATAGCCAGTGGGCGATAGCCAAAGCACCTCATGCTGATCAATTGAAAAAAGAACCGACGGATTATGAAGAAAAAAATGGATTCCTGTCGAAAGACCATTTGAAGTATTTGAACAACTTGACTACGATCTGTTTCGGTGACGAAGAAAACTACTCGTTTGAATTAGTAAAATTGTTAAAAAAATGGTATGACGTGGCACGTCGTTTGTATCCGGATGCCTTACTTCATAACAATCAATTTGCCGGTCAATGGAAAAGAAACGATATGTTGACCTATATTAAACTTGCCAAACCGGATTTGTTAACCTATGATTGGTATTATTTCCATACCTGGGATGCGGATAATTATATCGGTGCAAAAGATATGGCAGGACATTTGTGTGAGTATCGCGATTTGGCATTAAGCGGATGGCAGGGTGACAAGAAGAATTATATGGCGTTCGGACAATATTCTCAGGGGTTTGTCAATGAAGGGACTTATAAACTGACAGAGTCGCAATTACGTCTGTATTATTATATGACTTGGACGTTTGGTGGAAAATGGTTGAACTGGTTCCGTTTTTTGCAAGGAGATGGCTATGGAGGACAAACGGCACCGACCGATTGGTCTCTGTTGTTGGAAAAGGGGATACCCGGGCGACCAACTAAATACATGAATTGGGTGAACCAGTGTAATCAAGAGAGTCAATATATCAGTGATTATCTGGTGAGGTTGAAAACGACAAATGTGTATTATATGGCAGGAACCTCCAAATATACGGAAGGTAAAACGGGGCAAATGGGACTTTTTGAACCTTCGGCTTCATTCTTGAAAAGTGTGGTGGGAAGAATCGTCTCGGAACCGGAAGAAGGAGCCGACTTGTATATAGGTTTCTTTGATGTCATACCAAAAGAGGAACAAGGTGATCCTTCATTTTTCAAGGAAGATGAAAAGAAATTTTTTATGATAACTAACGGGTATGCTTCTAAAATGGAGGAAAAAGCGGATGTTTTGACGCAACGTATCCGGTTTGGCATTGACTTGGTTGAAGCTGGGGTTACAGGATGTTGTTGGATTAATCCGAAGACTGGTAAAAAAGAATCGTTGGAGATCGTTGAAAAAGAAGGAAATACAATTTATTTTCAAGTGGATTTGCAGGGAGGAAGTGGAGCGTTGTTTATATTGAATTAATTTGTAAAAGACATGAATGATATAAAATATGTAAGAGTGAGAAGGACAAGAAAATTAAAAATTGCCCCGTTTTGGGGTATTTTGATGGTAATGATAGCCTTTATTTCTTGTTTGGATCGAGTTGCGAGTAATAAAATAGAAAAGAAGGATAATATTGTTTTGGCTTATGTCACATCCTATGGAAATACACTGCCGGATCCACAGATTGTTACTCACATCAATTATGCATTCGGACATATCGATTCTTCGTTTTGTCAGATCGTAATTGAAAATGAAAAACGTTTATCCGAAATTTCTGCTTTGAAGCGAAAACACCCTCATCTGAAAGTTCTACTATCTGTAGGAGGGTGGGGAAGTGGCGGTTTTAGTGAAATGGCGGCAGATGAACAGAAAAGGCTTTCTTTTGCAGAAGATTGTCATCGTATCATCGAACAATTTGGAATTGATGGAATTGATATAGATTGGGAATATCCGACAAGTAGTGCGGCTGGTATATCGTCTTCCTTAGATGATACGTACAATTATACATTTTTAATGCGTGATATCAGGAAAGCAATCGGGAAAAATAAACTTTTGACTTTAGCATCAGTATATAATGGAAATTATATAGATTTTCGAGCGATAGATTCTTTTATTGATTTTGTAAATGTTATGGTTTATGATATAAATCGCCCACCGTATCACCATGCTGCACTTTATCGTTCGGAACGAAGTGGAAATGGTACGGTTGAAGAAGCGATAAATGCACATCTTCAAAAAGGTATCATGGCAGATAAGTTGGTTTTGGGTATTCCTTTTTATGGACATGGTGTAGCTCCTTTACCGGATTTTATAAATTATGATGTAATTTCGGAGTTAGAAGGATATGTTTCCTGTTGGGATTCGATAGCTCAAGTTCCTTATCTTGCGGATCAAGAGGAAAATTTGATTTGTTCGTTTGAAAATCCTATGTCCATTGCTGCAAAGTGTTCGTTTGTTAAAGAAAAGGGATTATTAGGTATTATGTATTGGGAATATAATACCGATGATAAGAATGGAACATTGCGGAATGCTGTATATAAGGGGATGAAATGAAAGAACTTTTGTTGTTAATAATTTATTGTTCTTGCGTATTTCGTATGCGGTTGACTGACATTCATATTCTTTATTGTGACTTGCTTGAGGGATGCATATCATCTTACGTTAGTTTGAATGATGCCGAATATGGAGCAAAATCTATCTCTATAATACGCTTCCAAATTTTATCACTATATTTGTAAAGAGAATCTATTTATATGTATTAGATGGCATTCCGAAAAGATTACCTTAGATTTGCATCCGAGGATTACAGATGAAGGCATTGGATTCTCAAAAACATATTTGGAAATACCGGATGGCCTCAAGAATATACTTCTGGTTATTTTTCAAAGAAGAAAAATGAATATGATGAATACAGAATCCCATAACATAGAATTTAAAGAATCTTGGCGTGACGAATATCTGAAATGGATATGTGGTTTTGCCAATGCACAGGGTGGGACACTATTTGTCGGCATTAAGGACAATGGCGAAATCTGTGGTGTGCAGGATGCCAAGAAGTTGATGGAGGATATTCCCAACAAGGTACGTGATATGCTTGGTATCTTAGTAGAGGCCAATCTGAAAGAGGAACATGAAAAACAATATCTGGAAATTGTAACAGAAGTGTATCCTTATCCGATTAGTTTTCGTGGCAAATATTACCAGCGGAGCGGTGCTACCAATCAAGAATTGAAAGGTGCGGCACTTGACCGTTTCATGCTTCGCAAACAGGGAAAGACATGGGATAGCACACCTGTGCCTTATCTGAAAACAGAGGATTTGGACAATGCTACTTTTGACTTATTCCGTAAATATGCCAAACGAAGTGAACGCATGGAAAATGCTGATTTAATGGATGACAATCATGGTTTGTTAGAAAAACTTCGGCTTTATGAAGGCAATTATCTGAAACGCGCTGCAGCTTTGTTATTTCATCCTGACCCGGAACGTTACGTGACCGGAGCTTTTGTAAAGGTTGGTTTCTTCCGTGAAGGAATGGATTTGGTGTATCAAGATGAGGTACATGGCAATCTGTTTCAGCAAATTGTAAAACTGATGGATTTGCTATGTACTAAATACATGAAAGCTATCATTACCTACGAAGGCATCCACCGAATAGAAACATTGCCTATACCGAGAGAAGCTCTGCGCGAGGCACTACTGAACGCATGCATTAACAAAGATTATGCAGAACCTTCTCCCATACAAATCCGTGTATGGGAAAATAAACTGGAAATTGTAAATGGCGGTGTGTTGCCAGATGGATGGACTGTAAAAACACTACTATCTTCCCATCGAAGTTACCCTTACAACCCCGATATCGCTAATACATTCTTTCGCTCAGGAGAGATTGAAGCATGGGGACGTGGTATTGAGCGTATTATTATGGCTTGTAAGAATGACGGATTTTCTACACCGGAATTTCGTTACGATGCTTCGGGTATTTGGACGATATTCAAGTATGAGTATCCAGAAAGAGCAACTACCCAAAAGACTACCCAAAAGACTACCCAAAAGACTACCCAAAACCTGACGGAGCAACAACAGGCTATACTATCTTTCCTAAAAGAGCATCCCGAAGCGACCCGGAAAGAAATAAGTGAAAACCTCCCTAACATCACAGAGAACGGTGTTAAGTATAATCTTTCACGTCTTCAAGAACTTGGCTTATTGGAACGTGTAGGAGGTAGAAAACAAGGCTTTTGGCGGATTGTCGAGTAAAAACTTTATGAATGATTTACAGACTTATCCGGCCAACGCAGAAGCGATGAACATGTAGATCATCATACCGATAATGTCGTTTGTGATCGTGATAAACGGACCGGTGGCTAAAGCGGGATCGATCTTCAGTTTATCGAGTGTCATGGGGACCAATGTCCCGAAGATACTGGCGAACATCACGACTGCAAACAGGCTTAAAGAGACCGAAGCGGTGATGCCTCTGTCGCCTAACATGAAGAAATTATAGATAAATACGACTAAGCTGATGATACTGGCGTTGATCAGCGAAACGACAGACTCTTTCAATATCTGGGGCAGGATATTCCCTTCTTTCAAGCTGTTGTTGGCCAGGCCTTGCACCACGATGGCGGAAGATTGGATACCGACATTTCCGCCTGTTCCTCCGATCAGCGGGATAAACAGCGCCATTTTGGGGTTGACGGCAAAATTTCCTTCGAAATTCCCTAAAATCAGGGAATTCCCGATTCCACCTATCATTCCGATCAGAAGCCAGGGTAGACGGGCGGCTGTCTGGGTGAAGACGTTATCTGATGTTTCCACATCTTGCGAGATACCGGATGCCAACTGGTAGTCACGTTCGTGCTGTTCGCGGACTTCGTCCATAACGTCGTCGATGGTGATGCGCCCGACGAGACGCCCGATACTGTCAATGACCGGCAGGGCGACCAGGTCATACTTCTCAATCGTCTCGGTCACCTCTTCGATACTGTCGCTGTCACGGACGGAGATCGGGTCTTTCTTCATCACGTGCTTGATCTTCGAAACGGAAGGATTGGTGATCAGTTTCTGCAAAGGGAGGACTCCGCGCAGGCGTTCATCGTCGTCGACAACATAGACATAATAGATTTCATCCATGTCTTCGGCTTGCTTGCGCATCTCGTCGATGCATTTGGGCATACTCCAGTTCTCGTTCACCACGATCATTTCGGTACCCATCAAACCACCGGCGGTGTCTTCGTCGTATTTCAACAGGTCGACGATATCGCCTGCCTGTTCTACGTCTTCGATGTGCGAAAGAATCTCTTCCTGGGTGTCTTCGTCCAACTCACGCATCAGGTCTACTGCGTCGTCGGTCTCCATATTGTCCACGAAGCGTTTGGCAATCAGTTCGTTCGGGAGCTCTTTCAGTAACTTGTGGCGGTCTTCTTCGTCCAGTTCCATCAAGACATCCGCAGCCTTTTCACCATCCATCAGCAGATAGAGGTAGATCGCCTCTTGCAGATCAAGTTCCTTGTACAGTTCGGCTATATCGGCCGGATACAGTTCGTGCAGTATTTCCTTAATCTTTGCGTCATCCTTCTCTGTGATGATGTTTCTCAGATTGTCGATGTATTCTTTCGTCAGTTCAATCATACCTTGGAGAATTTATGATTTATGATTTATGATTTATGAAGCTTGTGTTTTGTTTCATAAATCATAAATCATAAATCTGAAATCATAAATCTTTTAAGTTCCGCTCCGTTATCAGCGTCAGTTCCACAAACTGCTCTACGGATAACTGTTCCGGCCGTTTGTCGAAGATCGGGAGCGAATAATCGGGACAATCCTTGCCCAGCAGAGGTTTCATGGAGTTACGCAATGTTTTGCGACGCTGGTTGAATGAGGTCTTGACAACCGTTTTGAAAAGTTTCTCGTCGCATCCCAACGATTTCCGGTCGTTACGCACCATCCTGATCACCGCACTCTTGACCTTTGGAGGCGGATCGAATACTTTTTCGCTGACGGTAAACTGATATTCCACTTCGTACCAGGCTTGCAGCAGGACGCTCAGGATACCGTATGTCTTACTGCCCGGACCGGCGGCAAGGCGTTCGGCTACCTCTTTCTGTATCATGCCTGAACAGCAGGGAATATGCTCCTTGTAGTCGAGCACTTTGAAGAATATCTGGCTGGATATATTGTAGGGGTAATTGCCGATCACACAAAACTGGTCCGGAAACAACTTGCCGAGATCCAAACGCAGAAAGTCTTCCGCCAAAATCTTACCTTCCAGAGTGGGAAAATTCTGTTCCAGATAATCGACTGATTCCATATCCAGTTCCACAACTGTCAGATCATGTCCTTTTTCCAGTAAGAATTGGGTGAGGACACCCATACCCGGGCCGATTTCCAGTATGGGCAACTGTTTGTAGTCGGACAATGTATCTGCAATGCGCTCAGCTATTTGCAGATCTTTCAGGAAATGTTGTCCTAACGCTTTCTTTGGCTTAACTAATCTCATCCACTTCTTCGGTGTAATGTGTTCGTATTTAAATATAATGCTTATCTTTGCAGGTGTACAAAAATACAACAAATAATTTAAAGTCATCTACGCATAATGGATTTTAAAGCAATTCTACGCACGTTTCTCAAGATAATTCTCCCGCTTGCTTTCGGTTGTTTACTCCTTTGGTATCTGTACAGTAAGATGGATATTGGCGAAATCTGGAATGTGATACGTAAGGGTGTCCGTTATGAAATCATTCTTTTTTCCCTTTTGTTCGGCTTGGGAGCCAACATTATCCGGGGATTGCGTTGGGGGCTGTTGATCCGTTCGCTGGGCGATAAGGTGAAGACTGTCAATGTGGTCTATGCCGTGTTGGGAAATTATGCCGTGAATCTTGTGCTGCCACGTGTCGGTGAAGTCTGGCGTTGTGGGATGATAACCAAGTATGACAAGATCCCGTTTACCCGCTTGTTGGGAACGTTGCTGATCGACCGTGTGAGCGATACCATCATGGTCGGGCTGATCACCATGTCTATCATTGTCTTCAATTTTGATTTCTTCCGTAGCTTCTTTGCGAAGAACCCGGCGTTGCTGGACGGCTTTCAGTCTATGTTCAACTCGATATGGATTTACGTGGTCGGCGTAATTTTTATTGCCGGAATTTGGTTTATATTCACATATATGAGTAACTTTACGCTGGTCAAGAAAGCAAAGTCGATGTTGCAGAACGTCTGGGACGGAATGAAGAGCATTTGGCTGATGAAGCGTAAAGGTCTTTTCGTGATTCAAACCCTGTTGATCTGGACAGGATATTTCCTGTATTTCTACATCACATTCTATGCTTTCGATTTTACCCGTGACTTGGGCGTGACGGTCGGCCTGATCGCTTTTACGATGAGCAGTATCGCCGTGGCAGTACCCGTTCAGGGAGGAATCGGCCCGTGGCATTTTATGGTGATCGCCACCTTGATGTGCTTCGGGGTGAAAGAAACCGATGCTGCGGCTTTCGCCCTTGTGGTGCATACGGTGCAAACCGCCTGGCTCGGGCTTACGGGGTTGTTCGGTGTGGTGGCACTGCCCTTTGCGAATAAAACAATTGACAATGGACAATTGACGATTGACAATTAATGGTCTGGTTGTCCATTCGAAATATATAAATAGTAGTATCAACCTAATTGTCATTGCCAATTATCAATTGTCCGTTGATTAATAAGTTGTCAATAGTCAATTAAAACGCAGTTTTATTTATGTCAGCAGAAATCAAAAATCTTTCTCCGCAGCCTGTCTGGGGTTATTTCTATGACCTTACGCAAATCCCGCGTCCGACCGGGCATATGGAGGCTGTAACCCGTTTTATGGTAGCTTTTGGTAAAGGTTTGGGATTGGAAACCTTCCAGGATGAAGTGGGAAACGTTTTGATTCGTAAACCGGCTTCACCGGGGATGGAAGGACACAAAACCGTGACCATGCAGTCCCACCTCGATATGGTTCCACAGAAGAACTCTTCGGTAAAACATGATTTTCTAACCGATCCGATCGATGCTTACATAGATGGAGATTGGGTGAAGGCGCGTGAAACGACATTGGGCGCCGATAATGGCATGGGGGCTGCTTTTGCGATGGCTGTCCTGGCAGACAAGACGTTGAAGCATGGTCCGCTGGAAGCTCTTTTCACTATTAACGAAGAAGTGGGAATGGATGGGGCAGTCGGTCTGAAGCCGGGGTTCCTGAAAGGGGAGATACTTTTGAACTGTGATTCGGAGGAAGAAGGCGAGCTGTTTGTCGGCTGTGCCGGTGGCGCCGATCTGAATGTCTCCATGCAATTCAAGGAAGATACTTATATCCCGGAGGGCGATGTTGCCGTGAAAATCTGCCTGACCGGTTTGAAAGGCGGCCATTCCGGTGTGGATATTCATTTGGGGCGTGCGAATGCGAATAAGCTGATGTTCCGTTTCTTGAAAGAGGCTGTACGCGATTACGGGGCTCGCCTGTCGTCTATCGACGGCGGTTCGTTGCGCAACGCAATCCCGCGCGAGGCTTTTGCCGTCGTAACGATCCCGGGCGATAACGTGGAAGCTCTCTGGGAGCTTGTTTCCGATTATCAGGAAATGTATCGTTCCGAATATAAGGGCATCGAACACAATATTAATTTTATGGCTGAAATGACCGATATGCCGGCAACTCTGATTCCGGAAGAGATTCAGGATGATTTGATCAACGCGATAGAAGGTTGCCAGAACGGTGTGATCAGTATGTTGGTCGATTTCCCGGGCACGGTCGAATCGTCTACAAACCTGGCAATCGTCAAGTCATCGAACGAAATGATCGAGATTCAGATTTTGGTTCGAAGTTCGTCCGAGAGCCGTAAGGATGCTGTTTGTTCGAGCTTGGAAAGTATTTTCTCTCTGGCCGGGGCGAAGGTGGAATATTCGGATGGTTACGGCGGATGGCAGCCGAATATTGATTCACCGATATTGAAAATCATGCAGCAGGCTTATCTGGATCTGTACGGAAAGAAACCGGAAGCGAAGGTTATGCATGCCGGCCTGGAATGTGGAATTATCCAGGAAGCCTATCCCGGTATGGATATGATCTCTATCGGTCCGGACTTGCAGCATCCGCATTCTCCTGACGAACGTGTGAGCATACAGTCTGTTGCCCGTACGTGGAACTTTATTGTGACGACGCTTGCGAGAATCTGATTCGTATCCTATATATAATATTGTAAAAAAAGCCTCCGATGAATTCAATCCATTGGAGGCTTTTTTATTTCGTCTTCATATTCCCGACTTATCTCATGGAATGATTGCGATACATCATCAACTATACAAAGTCTTTATTTTATCGGTTCAAAAGGCAGTTCCGTGTCTTTTCTGTAGCCTGTGCCGTTGAAGGTGGCGATCAGGTCGCCGGCTTCGTTGGTGATACGTACTTCACAGTTGGCAAGCCTTTTGTGGCTGAATGCTTCGTGAGCTTCGGCATAAAGGAAACCTTTGCTTTCGGCTTTGAAGAAGTTGATGCTGGAAGTAATGGAAAGCGTCAGACGCGCATGGCTGTTTGTCGCAGCAGCAAAAGCCAGATCTGCTAAAGTGAAGATGGCGCCGCCCTGGCAGACGCCGCCACCGTTGAGGTGTTCGGGCTTTATTTCCATGCGGGCCTTTGCATAACCGTTACCAGTCTCCAACAGTTCGACACCGGCCAATAATGCAAATTTGTCTCCTTGAAGGAATTCGTTTATCGTCATGATCCTGCTTTATTTGCTTAATTTCCATTCGGCTCCGTCTTTCGTATCTTTGATCTCAAAACCGATAGCCGTCAGTTCGTTACGAATCTTATCCGATGTAGCCCAGTCTTTGTTGGCTTTCGCCTGTTGGCGGATGGTCAGCAACAGATCCATTGCTTTTCCAAACGCTTCATTGCTATTGTTGCCGGCTGAAGCCGCTTCGTCTTTCATTCCGAGGATATCGAAGATGAACGTATGGAATACATCCTGCAATTCTTTCAGGTCTTCGGCCGAAATCGTTGCCTTACCGTCCTTTACGGAATTGATGGCACGGGTCGCATCGAACAAGTGTGCGATCACGATCGGTGAGTTCAGATCGTCGTTCATCGCATCGTAGCATTTGCGGCGCAAATCCTTTACATCCACTGTTGAAACATCGGCTGCCTTTAATTTCATCAGATGATTGTAAGCGTCCATCAAGCGTTCCAATCCCTTTTCGGCTGCCAGCAGGGCTTCGTTGCTGAAATCTACCGTACTGCGGTAATGGGCCTGGAGGATGAAGAAGCGGATGGTCATGGGCGAATAGGCCTGGCTTAACACTTTATTATTACCGGTAAAGAATTCGTCCAGCGTGATGAAGTTGCCCAAGGATTTTCCCATCTTCTGTCCGTTGATGGTGATCATGTTGTTGTGCATCCAGTAATGGACCATTTCTTCGCCTTGGGAAGCGACAGCCTGTGCAATCTCGCATTCGTGATGCGGAAAGATCAGGTCCATGCCACCGCCGTGGATATCGAAATGTTCACCCAAGTATTTTTTACCCATTGCCGTACATTCGCAATGCCAGCCGGGAAATCCGTCGCTCCACGGGGAAGGCCAGCGCATGATATGTTCCGGCTGTGCACATTTCCAAAGGGCAAAGTCGATCGGATTATGCTTCTCGTCCTGTCCGTCCAACGCACGGGTCGTATTCAACATGTCGTCGATGTTACGTCCGGAAAGAACACCGTAGTTATGATCCTTGTTGTATTTCTCCACGTCGAAATAGACAGACCCTTCGCTTTCGTATGCATAACCGTTATCCAGTATCTTCTTGACCAGTTCGATCTGTTCGATGATATGGCCGGACGCATGTGGCTCGATGCTGGGCGGCAGCACGTTGAGCGCTTCCATCGCATGATGGTAACGGTTTAGGTAATACTGCACGACCTCCATCGGTTCGAGCTGTTCGAGACGGGCTTTCTTGGCAATCTTGTCTTCACCGTCGTCTGCGTCATGTTCCAAGTGACCGACATCCGTTATGTTGCGTACATAGCGTACTTTGTATCCTATATGTGTCAGATAACGGAACAGCAGGTCGAATGTGATCGCCGGACGTGCATGACCCAGATGGGCATCGCCATAAACAGTAGGGCCACAAACATACATACCCACATGCGGTTCGTGCAGCGGGATGAACTGTTCCTTTTTTCTTGTGAGTGTGTTGTAAATGCTTAATGGATGTTCCATATCTATTTGTATTTAAGTGGGGCAAACTTACAATAAAATCGGATAATTTTGAGTAAGTTTGTCCCTAATAATTGAAAATATAATAAACGAAAGATTCAGTCATGAAATTAAACTCTGTTTTGACATTCTTATTTATTGCCCTGTTTACGGCTTGTAAAGGTGGCACGTATGATCTGTCCGCGTACGGACTGAAACCTGATACCGGTGAAAATGCTTCTCCATTGATAGCGAAAGCCCTTCAGCAAATAGCGGCGGAATCGAACTCCGACACGGTCCGGATTTTCCTGCCGAAAGGTCGTTATGATTTTTACCCGTCGGGCTCTTCGGTGCGTGAATATTTCATTTCCAACCATGACCAGGATAATCCGAAACAGGTGGGACTGGCTTTCGAGAATATGAAGAACGTGGTTTTTGACGGGCAAGGATCCGAACTGATTTTCCACGGACGGATGCTTCCGGTCTCTCTGGTAGGTTCGGATAATTGTACGTTGAAAAATTTCAGTATCGACTTTTTAAATCCACATATCAGCCAGGTAAAAGTGTTGGAGAACGACACGATTGGCGGTATGATCACCTACGAGGTTGCTCCCTGGGTGGAATACGAAATACGTGACAGCAACTTTGTTGCTAAAGGAGAAGGTTGGGAGCATGTCCCTGCTGGAGGAATCGCTTTTGAAGGGGATACGAAGCGATTGGTCTATACGACCAGCGATATCCGTGTGGGTAGCAAGCGGGTCACCGAGATTGCGCCACGCAAAATCCTTGCCCCTTGGAAGAACAAGAAACTGATACCGGGAACAGTTGTCGTATTTCGTGGGTATGGGCGTCCAACACCGGGCGTTTTCATGTATCATGATACGAATACGATACTTGAAAACATACAGGTGCATTATGCGGAAGGAATGGGTTTGTTGGCTCAGATGAGCGAGAATATCACACTGGATAAATTCTCGGTCTGCCTGCGTGGCCAGGATGATCCGCGTTATTTTACGACACAGGCCGATGCCACTCATTTTTCCGGTTGCAAGGGGCTGATCCGTTCGGTCGGCGGTCTGTATGAAGGGATGATGGATGATGCCATCAATGTGCACGGAACTTACTTGAAAGTGCAGAAACGGATAGACGACAAGACGTTGGTCGGTGAGTATATGCACGGTCAATCCTACGGTTTTGAATGGGGGCGTCCGGGGGATGCCGTCCAGTTTATCGATTCCAAGACGATGGAGATTTTAGGAGAGCAGAACAAGGTAACAGCGATTGAGGCTGTCGATAAGCCGGACGATCACGGTGCCAAACAGTTCCGTATTACGTTCGAGAAGTCTGTCGATCCTGCTATCAGTGAAGCCGGCACTTACGGTATCGAGAATCTGGAATGGACACCTGAGGTTTATTTTGCCGATAATGTGATCCGCAATAACCGTGCCCGCGGTTCCCTGTTCAGTACTCCGAAGAAGACGGTGGTCGAGAATAACATCTTCGATCATACATCCGGTACGGCAATCCTCTTGTGCGGTGACTGTAACGGCTGGTTCGAGACGGGTGCCTGCCATGACGTATTGATCCGGAACAATCGCTTTATCAACGCATTGACAAATCAATTCCAGTTCACGAATGCTGTTATTTCCATCTATCCGGAGATACCGGATTTGAAGGGTCAGAAGAAATATTTCCATAGTGGAATCGTGATCGAGGACAACGAGTTCGAGACTTTTGACATGCCGATCCTGTATGCTAAATCGGTGGATGGCCTTGTTTTCCGTAATAATGTGGTTAAACAAAATCACGATTATCCGGCTTTCCATTGGAACAACCATCGCATCTACTTCCAGCGCGTTGTTAATGCCGAGATCAAAGATAATCGGTTCGATGGAGGGTTCGATGAAGCCAAAGATATAAGGTCTGAGGACTAAAAAAAGCCTCGGTAAGGTAGCAGAATGCTGGGGAATTATTATCCGGGGTTTTGCAGAAGTGAAAAAAAGGCGGTGTGCCAAAAAGTACTTGGCACACCGCCTTTTTTATTATACTTATTAATGATCCGTCCAATCCCCATTCTCCATTATCAGCTGGATCAATCGTTCCACAGCTTCTTCTTCGGGAATGTTTTTCAGGACACATTCTTTTCCTTTGTATAAACTGATCCGGTTCTTTCCGGCACCGACATAGCCGTAATCGGCATCCGCCATTTCGCCAGGCCCGTTCACGATACATCCCATGATGCCGATCTTCAAGCCTTTCAGGTGTGCGGTGGCTTCTTTGATACGGGCGATTGTCGTTTGCAAGTCATATAAGGTACGCCCGCAACTTGGGCAGGAGATATATTCTGTCTTGCTGATGCGGGTACGGGTTGCCTGCAGAATGCCGAACATGCAGCTATCCGTCACCATTGCTTCGCAACCTTCGTTGTGCAGCATGATTCCATCACCGAAACCGTCTAACAACAAAGTCCCGAAGTCGGCAGCCGATTTCAGTTGCAACGCTTCGATATCCGTCTCCCTATAATCGCGGTGCAAGACGACTGGCACGTCGCAACCGGCTGACAGCAAGCGATGCATGGCTGCACGTTCGGCGGCGATACCGTTCCGGTGATGCGTACTCAAGATTACGATTACGGAAGTGTCTTCTTTCAGGACCTCGATTACGTGGTCGGTCAGATCCCGGTAGGTGAGGCGTATAAATTTCAAAGGAGCGGAATAATCTTTCAGTTCCTCTATTTCCGATGCTATAAAGAAAGGGTAGGCATTCGGACGTTCTTTCCAGAAGTGGGCGTCTACCAAAAGGCGGAAATTGTCCGGCAGATTGTCAGGATCTTCCTTACCTATATATAGATAGTCCGGTTGAGACGCATAATCGAACTCGAAATCACCGTTGCTGCGGTCGGAAATGACAACCGGCGGGAAATTACCCCCCATTCCTTCCGTCACCCGGCTACGGCGACGCTCGACAGCAACCGGATCGTATCCCGGAGCCGGCATGGCTTCTATCGGTTCGTGCCCTTCACGTTCGAGTATGTAATCGACCAGTTTGCGGGCAACCGGAATTTCAGCTTCCGGATCTTCACTCAGGGAGACGCGAATCGTGTCGCCGATGCCATCGGACAGCAAAGCGCCGATACCGACGGCACTCTTGATACGTCCGTCTTCGCCGTCGCCGGCTTCCGTCACACCGAGATGCAACGGATAGTGCATATCTTCCGTTTCCATTGTCCTGACCAGCAAGCGGACGGTTTTTACCATGACAACCGTGTTCGAGGCCTTAATAGAAATCACGACATCGGAAAAGTTTTCATCCCGGCAGATACGCAGAAATTCCATACAAGAGGCAACCATGCCTTCGGGAGTGTCGCCATAGCGGCTCATGATCCGGTCGGACAGCGAACCGTGGTTCACGCCGATGCGGATGGCGGTTCCGTGTGCTTTGCAGATGTTAAGAAATGGAATGAAACGGTCGCGTATCTTCTGCAATTCTGCGGCATATTCCTCATCGGTATATTCCAGCAGGTCGAACGTCTTCACTTTGTCGACATAGTTTCCGGGGTTGATACGCACTTTCTCCACCTCTTCGGCAGCGGCGTCGGCCGCACGTGGGTTGAAATGGATGTCGGCGATCAACGGAGTCGTATATCCGGCTTCGTGAAGTTGTTTACGGATTACGCCTAAATTGCGGGCCTCACGTTCTCCTTGGGCAGTGAAACGCACATATTCCGCACCGGCCTCGATCATCCGGATCGCTTGGCTGACGGCCGCATCGGTGTCCATTGTGGAGACGTTTGCCATCGACTGGATGCGAATCGGATAGTCACCTCCAAGCGGCGTGTTCCCTATGTTGACAACAGACGATTTACGGCGACGATAGTTAAAAAAATCTTCCATTTTTTTAAGTTGAAAGGTGAAAGTTGAAAGGTGAGAGTTGAAAGTTGAAAGTCAACAAAAACGCAAAGTATTCGATACCGCTTGCCTCCCTTGTTGACTCTCACCTTTCAACCTCACCTTTCAACTAATTCGTTTTATATTTGAAGGAAACCTTAGCCAGTTCTTCGTTTGCTTTTACAATTTTCTTTTTAAGGTCTTCCTTGTAGGCTGCGAGCTTATCCTGGAGCTGTTCGTCTCCGACGGCAAGTATTTGGACTGCCAGAATCCCGGCGTTCAGGGCTCCGTTGATACCGACGGTGGCAACTGGTATTCCCGGAGGCATCTGTACGATGGCCAGTAAGGCATCCATACCGTCGAGCGTCGAATTGATAGGTACGCCGATTACGGGAACTGTCGTCATGGAAGCGATCACACCACATAGATGAGCAGCCATACCGGCAGCCGCAATAATCACTTTGATACCGCGTCCTTTGGCTCCTTTGGCGAATGCTTCCACTTCGGCAGGCGTGCGGTGGGCGGATAAAGCGTGCATTTCGAACGGGATCTCCATCTCGTCGAGCAGTTTGGCCGCTTTTTCCATTACGGGCAGATCCGAAGTACTGCCCATAATGATACTAACTACAGGTGTCATTTCGCAATCATTTGTTCGTATTCGGCAGCAGACATCAGTTCATCCAGTTCGGAAGGATCTGAAATGGTGATCTTGATCAGCCATCCGTTACCATATACATCTTCATTCACCAGTTCGGGTTTGTCTTCCAATTCGGCATTCATTTCGATTACTTCACCACCTACCGGCATGAACAGGTCTGAAACAGTCTTTACTGCTTCGATTGTTCCGAAAACTTCTTCTTTGCCAACAACTTCGCCTTCTGTCGTGATGTCGACGAAAACGATTTCGCCCAATTCGCTTTGTGCGTAATCAGTAATACCAACGTAGGCAACATTGCCATCTACACGGATCCATTCATGATCTTTTGTGTACTTTAAATCTGTAGGAAAATTCATAATTTTAGTGTTTTTATTAGATGAATAAATAGATATAACTCAAGAATGAGGCTACAAAGGTACATATAAATCCGAGACAAAACCCGGCGTATACCTGCATGGGAGTATGCCTTTTCAGAAAGATACGTGAAGTCCCGACCAGCCCCGCTATTATGATCACGATAATAAAGGCCCAATAAGGGTTTATCAAGTGGATCCGCGCTACGCCCATGATGCCACCCAATAATCCGCCTATCCCGATCGCATGAGCGCTGATCTTCCAGAAAAAGTTGATGAGCAACGCTAAGATTAGCGCTATACAAGCACCTAATAGCAAAGAAATGAACCAGAACGGCAACATCATTTTATACATATAGAAAGCGCAGACCATGATCGATGTGATAAAGATCAGGTACGGAACCACGCGTTCATGCCTGTCCGAGAGTTCCATATCGACTGCCGCCCCGTTTTTTACCATCATAAAGATGAATGCTCCGGGGATAACTGCCGTTGACAGGAATGCTCCGCCTGCGAGCAACAGCTTTATCGTCGGCGGATAGATTGCCAGATACGTGAAGGTGAGAGCCAACACGACCCCATACGTCACCATCAGCAACGGGTGGAACATACCGGATATGATATTTGAAAATAACCTCATAACGTTTCAATTTTATATTTCTTTTCTGAGTCGCGCAACCGGAATACCCAATTGTTCGCGGTATTTGGCTACCGTACGGCGGGCGATGATATAGCCTTTCTCTTTCAAGATGGAGGCCAACTCCTCGTCGGTAAGCGGTTTGCGTTTGTCTTCACCGTCGATATGCTCTTTCATGATCTTTTTCACCTCACGGGTGGAGATTTCTTCGCCACTGTCGGTTTGCATCGATTCGGAGAAGAAATATTTGAGCGGATAGATGCCGAAGTTCGTCTGCACGTACTTGCTGTTGCTCACACGTGAGATTGTCGAGATGTCATATCCGGCCCGTTCCGCCACATCTTTGAGGATCATCGGGCGCAAGGTCGCTTCATCACCGGTGAGGAAGAAATCGCGTTGCAGGAGGATGATTGTTTCCATCGTGCGTTGCAAAGTTTCCTGACGTTGCTTGATGGCATCGATAAACCACTGGGCGGAATCGAGTTTTTGCTTCACAAACTGGACGGCTTCCTTCATCTGGTTCGTCTGGTTCGCCTTGTTGCCGGCGTAATCCTGAAACATCTCCGCATATTCACGGTTGATGCGCATATCGGGAATTCCCCGGTTGTTCATGCTTAAGATCAGTTCACCATTGACAGCTTCCACCACAAAATCGGGAATGATCTGGCTCATAGCCGTCTCCATGGAACCACCCCAGCTGCTGCAAGGTTTGGGATCGAGGGTCGTTATTTCACGGATCGCTTTTTTCAAGGCGGCTTCATCGATCTCCAGCCCTTTCATGATCTTGTCGTAATGCTTGCGGGTGAACTCTTCGAAAAAGTCGGTCAACATCCGGGTTGCCAACTCCGTCTCGGGTGTTTTTTCCCGGCGGGCCAACTGGAGCAGCAGGCATTCTTGGAGGTTGCGGGCGCCGACTCCTGCCGGATCAAAATCCTGTATGATGGCAAGTACTTCTTCTATTTCTTTTTCCGTCACATCCTGCCCTGCCTGAAACACCAGGTCATCGGCTATGGCGGACAGGTCACGGCGTAAATAACCGTCGTCGTCTATATTCCCGATGATATATTCGGCGATTTTCACCTGCTTCTCCGGCAAATCCCGCAATCCGAGCTGTTGGAGCAGATATTCGTTCAGAGATTCACTGACCGAGAAAGGAACATCCTCCTTCTTTTCCGTCCGCTCGCTCAATTCGCGAAGCTTGTAATCGGGTATGTCGTCCTCGCTCATATAGTCGCCGAGTGAAAGGTCGATGTCTGTTTCGCCTCCTCCTTCCGTCTCGTTAGATGTCAACTCCTCGCCACCTTCGTCAGTACGGTCAAAGTCTTCCGCAATATCCTTTCCTTCTTCCAACGCGGGATTATCTTCCAGTTCATGCTTCACGCGTTCTTCCAGCTCTATGGCGGGGAGCTCCAGAAGCCGGATCAACTGAATCTGCTGCGGAGAGAGTTTTTGCTGTAACTTTTGCTGTAACTGTTGCTTCAACATAATCAAATTCAATAAATGAAAGGACAATCGCCGGATCGTCCGATGTTAGAACATGCAAATATAACTTTTTACACGGAATGACCTCGATATTCAAAATATAATAGTTCTAAAGGAAGATGGATTAAATCATTATTATTGACGAAAAATGCTCAGAATCAAAACTATTTTTTATTTTTGTCATCATATAAAGAATCTGATATGACTCTTAAAACATCGCTATACGATCGGTTGACCCGGGAAGAATTAATACGATTACTGGAAGCCAAAGATAACAAACCTGGCAATACCGGGATTCGTATGTCTTCGGAAACGCCGACAATCAAACGTGTTATTTCTGAAGTCTTAGTTATCCTGTTCAACGAAGAAAACAAGCCAATCGAAAAAGCGATGAACTTGTTATTGGATTATTTCTGTGCTGATTGGGGGTATGTTGCCATCTTTGAGAAAGACGGGTTGGCTGCTAATTTCACGTGTGAAGTGAAGAGCTCGTGGGTGAAAGTCCCCAAAGATGACCGGAATAAATTGACATACGACACAATCCCGTGGATTATTGACACCGTCAAGGACGGGCACGATATCGTGCTGGGAGATATAGCCGGCCTACCTGCAGAAGCGAATGTCGACAAAATCCTGCTGGCCGAACAACGGCTGAAGTCTATGCTGATCATCCCGCTTACCTTCCATAATAAAGTACAAGGGTTCATCGGTTTCGACTCGGTGCAGAAGAGCCGTTTCTGGACCGCCTCGGAGGTGGAGGACATGCATATCATTGCTGGTATTTTCTCCATTATAATAGAACGTTGGCAAACCAGTTATAATCTGGAAGAGTCGAGAAAACGTATCTCCAAATTGAGCACGAAGTTCTATCAGTTTTTCAATAATCTGCCGATCGGTGTGGAACTGTATGATGCGGAAGGAAACTTGATCGATATAAACGATGCCGACACTAAAATCTTCGGTAGCCCGATGAAACGGAAAAACAGGCTAAAGAGGAACAGACGCAAAACAACCTGGCGATCCTGAAAGCCATTCTCTTGTCCGGTCATTCTCTTATTGCCGAATACGATATAGAGAAGAAAGAGTTGTTTGTCGATTCGCTCCTGAACGAAACGCCGGACGACAATAAACTGTTCAATTACTTGAGAGATAACAAGCATATGACGCTCGAAGGTGTACAACGGATTGTTCGTTCGAGCGATAATGTCAACCAACTTTTCCAAGTGATAGAAGGTAAACTGGACCATTGCAGCTTTGAATGCCGCACCGCTATCGAAAACGAAACGATCTGGATTCGTATCAATGCGCAGGCCTATAAGACGAAAGGGAGCAAGCGGCAAAACAAAATGATCTGCCACGTCACTAATATCACTGAAGAAAAACTGTTGGAGGAGAAGCTGCGGCATGCGGAGTACGAAACCCGGCAGTCGGAGTTGGAGATACAGAAAGTTCGTGAAGCGGACAAGCTGAAATCAGCCTTCCTTGCCAATATGAGCCACGAGATACGGACACCGCTCAACGCCATAATCGGATTTTCCAATATTCTTGCCGAGACTGACGATAGAGAAGAAAAAGAAGAGTTTGTCAAAATAATCAATAATAACAGTGACTTGCTCCTTCGTCTGATTACCGATATCCTGGACTTTTCCAAAATAGAATCGGGCATCCTGGACTACTCGCTTGCCGATGCCAGCCTGAAAGAGATATTCTATGAACAGTTTCAAGTACATGCGTTGAAAATACAGGAACAGGTTTCATTGATCTGTGACTTCGACGCGCTGCCGGACATCCTCGTTCATACCGATCCTAAGCGAGTCACGCAGGTGATTTCGAATCTGATCTCCAATGCTGTCAAATTTACGGAAAAGGGAAGCATAAGGCTTTCTTTCCGCATCGTAGAAGGGTATGTGCTGATTGAAGTAATCGATACGGGTATCGGGATCTCGCTCCAGCATCAACAGACGATCTTCGACCGTTTCATGAAAGTCAACTCATTCAAACAAGGGACCGGTTTAGGTCTGACAATCTGCAAAACCATTATCAAAGCCCTCGGTGGGACAATCGGTGTCGATTCGAAGGTGGGAGAAGGCACGCGCTTCTGGTTTACGCTCCCTTACAATAGATAATTTTCTGCGTGTGTAGCAGGCAACGAAGAAAAATTTTCACCTGTTTCCATTTGGTGAAAATTTATTTTCTCCCGCGGGAAAATAAATTTTCATGGGCAGGAAATAAAATTTTCATAGGCATGAAAATTTTATTTCCTCATAAGAAAGTATTCCGTTATAGCAACTCAATACCGGAAACTGCCGCCTCCGAGGAATTCACGCAAAAGGGAAGTTCCCGGAAGCCCGGCATCGGGAATATAATTGAAGTAGCGGAGGAAACGGAGCAAACGATACGCTTCGGCATTTTCCGGATCGCATTCGCGCACTTCGCGCAGGATCGGTTCGGCTTCCTTACGCAAGGCGGCCAGTTCATACAACATGGCACTGTTGAACATCGCATCCGCATTTTCCTGATACGGGAATATCCATTTGTCTTCGCCCCGGCGTACGCTGGGCCAGCGGGCGATTGTGTCACGGGCGGAATATCCGCGGAACCGGTAGTCGCGGATGATACGGCGCAAGAGTCGGTTGTCGGTTGTCGGGATCCAGTTGTGATTGTCCAACGAGATGGAAGTCAGCACAGACACATAGATGCGGTATTTGTAGCAATCTTCGATCATGGCGGTCAATTCGGGGTTCAAGGCGTGGATGCCTTCTATCACCAGGACCGAGTTTTTCTGCATTTTCAGTTTCTTTCCCTTGAAAACGCGGCGACCTGTCTCGAAATTGAAACTCGGCACATCGATCTCTTCACCTGAAAGCAACTTTTGCAGTTCGCTGTTGAAATAAGGCAGGTCGAGGGCATACAGCGACTCGAAGTCATATTCGCCGGATTCGTCTTTCGGCGTATCTTCACGGTTCAGAAAGTAATCGTCCAGCGAAAGTCCGACAGGATGGATCAGGTTTGTAATCAATTGAATCTCCAGTCGTTTGCAGAAAGTCGTTTTCCCCGATGAGGACGGTCCGGAAATCAACACGATACGGATGCCGTTATCATAGCGGGCGGCAATTTCTTCTGCGATCTTGGCTACCTGTTTTTCCTGTATGGCTTCGGAAACCATCACGACCTCGGAGGCCAGGCCTTTTTCGATCACCCGGTTCAGGTCTCCGACGTTGTCCAACCCGACCGTACGTTGCAGAGTCAGGTGTTCCTTATAGACCTGGAACATTTTATCTTGGCGGATGACAGGTTCCAATTCTGTCGGATTCGCTCTTTGAGGCACACGCAGCAACACGCCGTCGAAGTAGGGAACCAGGTCGAAATGCCGGATATAACCGGTGGAAGGAGTCAGGCAGCCGTAGAAATAGTTGATGTAGCCGTCCAATTCATAATAAGAAGTATAAGGCATGCCGGCGCTTTCGATCAGGCGGGCCTTGTCATTCATGCCCCTTTCACGGAACAGGACTGCTGCATCGGCTGTCCGGACCGTCTTCAAATGGAAAGGCAGGTCGGCATCGATGATTTCACGCATCCGCTTCTTGATCTTGCCGATCGTCTCTTCGTCTATGTTTTTGCCATTGTGGATAACACAATAATAGCCTTTCGAGATAGGATGTTCCAGGTTCAGGGTTGCCGAAGGGAGCACGTCGTTCACAGCTTTCGAGAAAATATGGCAGAGGGAACGGACGTATGTTCGCATTCCCGAAAGCGTGGAATAGTCGACATATTCTACGTCTTTCGGATGCCAGCAACGGAAGGTCAACCCTTCCGTTTTATTATTCACCTGTGCATTCATCGGGCGTAACCGAAGCGGTGCGCCAACCAATGAATAGATCTCCAACAATGAAGAACCAATCGGTACTTCTTTATAAGTATTGTTGTTTTTGCAATAAATTGTAATAGTTTCAGACATGGTATATCAGTTATTATATGTACTTTTGTCCCCTAAAGTTAGGAATATTAATCGGATATACATCCACTTAAACGTATTTTAAATGGACTATTCATTTTTTGATTTTCTACGCCTTATAGGTTCCTTGGGTTTGTTCCTGTACGGTATGAAGATCATGAGCGAAGGTCTGCAGAAGTTTGCGGGAGACAGTTTGCGCAGGATTCTGACGGCCATGACGACCAATCGGGTTACCGGAGTTCTTACCGGGGTTTTGATTACAGCCCTGATTCAATCATCCTCCGCTACAACGGTCATGGTGGTCAGTTTCGTAAATGCCGGGCTGCTCACTCTTACCCAATCCATCGGTGTCATAATGGGAGCCAATATCGGTACGACCGTCACTGCTTGGCTGATCTCGGCTCTCGGATTCAAAGTCGACATTGCGGCTTTTTCTCTTCCTCTGCTCGCGTTCGGTATTCCACTCCTGTTCTCCGGAAAAAGTTCACGTAAATCGGTCGGAGAGTTCATTTTCGGTTTCTCTTTCCTTTTCATGGGGCTTCAGGCCCTAAAAGCTAATGCTCCAGATCTCGGAGCCAATCCGGAGATGCTTGCCTTTGTGCAGAATTATGCCGATATGGGCTTCTTTTCCATCATCCTGTTTCTGTTTATCGGGGCTATTCTGACCATGATTGTGCAGGCCTCTGCTGCGACGATGGCTATCACGTTGATTATGTGTGCCAACGGATGGATTGACTATCAATTGGGTGTGGCGCTCGTATTGGGTGAAAATATAGGAACAACGATCACGGCCAACCTGGCGGCTTTGACCGGCAATACACAAGCCAGGCGGGCAGCTTTGGCACACCTTGTCTTCAACGTGTTCGGTGTGATCTGGGTATTGATCCTGTTCTATCCGTTCACCAATGCCGTTTCCTGGTTCGTCACGAACGTAATGCGCATTTCCGATCCGTCGGTGGCTGTCTCTTTCAAACTGGCCGCTTTCCATACGGCTTTCAATATCAGTAATACATTTATTATGATCTGGTTTGTCGGCTTGATAGAGAAGACGGTTTGTTTCCTTATCAAAGGGAAGAAAGACGAGGACGAGGAATATCGTTTACGTTATATTACGGGTGGTATGTTGTCGACAGCCGAACTTTCGATCTTGCAGGCACATAAGGAGATCACACTGTTTGCCGAGCGTACAGGCCGTATGTTGGATATGGTGAAAGCGCTGTTTTATGAGAAGAACGAGGATACTTTCCTGAAAACCTATAGCCGCGTCGAGAAATACGAAAGTATCAGTGACCGGATGGAGATAGAGATTGCCAATTATCTGACTTGCGTGGCGGAAGGACGCCTGAGCTCGGAAGGTAAGGAAGAAATCCGCATCATGCTGCGTGCCGTATCGGAGATCGAGAGTATAGCAGACTCCTGCAATAACATGGCGCGAAGCATCAAACGTCGAAACGAGTTTAAATCGGTCTTCACAGACGAGCAGAACCACAATGTGGACCAGATGCTGGCACTTACGGAGAAGGCTTTGCATCGCATGATCGAGATTCTGAAGAAATCGGAACTTGTACGTGACGATGTCAACCCGTCCTACAACATCGAAAACGAAATAAACAATTATCGCAACCAGTTGAAAATCCACAATGTGGAAGACATCAATAACAAGAAATACCAGTATCAAGACGGTGTCTATTACATGGATATCATCGGTGAAGCCGAAAAATTAGGCGACTACGTGCTGAATGTGGTACAGGCGGTTATCGAGAAGAAGATATAAGAATATTTGAAACATTAAAGAACCAGGTTTGCGGATGACGCGGATCGGGCGGATCTTAACGGATAAAATAATTAAAATCCGCTTTCATCCGTTTCATCCGCGTCATCCGCGAACCTGGTTCTTTAGTGAGACATTTAGTTTCACACCTGCCAACACCGAGCTGTTCTTTTATATTGGACTTGAGTGGATCACAGTGTCACGCCGGATTTGAAGATGGCGATTTCTCTGTAGCCGTTCTTCTCATTGTTAGTCGGGTTGCCGCTTGCAACACCGATGATAAACCGGATAAAACAGTCGCAAACTTTCCCCATGCTTTTGCCCTCCAAAAGAGAGCCTGCATTGAAGTCGATCCAATTCGGTTTACGGTGATATAGATTGCTGTTGGTCGAAACTTTGACTGTCGGAACAAACGTCCCGAATGGAGTCCCTCTGCCGGTCGTAAACAAAACCAGATGGCAGCCCGAAGAAGCAAGGGCTGTACTGGCCACAAGGTCGTTTCCGGGGGCACTCAACAAATTCAGTCCTCTTGTCTTTAGGCGTTCGCCATAGAGCATCACATCCCGGACAGCCGAAGTTCCGGCTTTTTGCGTACAGCCCAGTGATTTTTCTTCCAAGGTGGAAATGCCTCCCGCCTTATTACCCGGGGAGGGGTTTTCGTAAATCGGTTGTTTATTTTCTATAAAATAGGATTTGAAGTCGTTGATCAGATGAACGGTCTTCTCAAAGACAGCTTTCGATTCGCACCGGTTCATCAGAATCGTCTCGGCACCGAACATCTCCGGAACTTCCGTCAGGACAGTCGTTCCTCCCTGTGCTGCCAGAAAGTCGGAAAAGACACCCAACAGAGGATTGGCCGTAATGCCGGAAAAGCCATCCGACCCTCCGCATTTCAATCCTACACGCAACTCATTTAAGGGAATATCCGTCCGCCGGTCCTGCGATACAATCGCATGGAGTTCCCGCAACAGTCCCATTCCCGTTTCCAGTTCATCGTCCACCTTCTGCGTTTCCATAAAGCGGATGCGTTCCGTATCGTAATCGCCAAGCATTTCCCGGAAAGCGCTGACTTGGTTGTTCTCGCAGCCTAACCCGACAACGAGAACAGCACCAGCATTCGGATGCAGAACCATATCCCGTAAAATCTTCCGGGTATTCTCATGATCGTTTCCCAGTTGGGAACAGCCATAATTGTGAGGAAATGCGACGATCGCATCGACCCCTGCGCCCTGTGTCTCCTGTCGTAACCGGTCTGCCAGCCGGTGCGTGATGCCGTTGACACAACCAACGGTCGGAATCACCCATATTTCGTTCCGGATTCCCACTTCTCCGTTCTTGCGGCGATATCCTTTGAAAGAAAGCAGTTTTTCGGATGGCTGTTCCGGAATAGGCTGCGGGCTGAATTCATATTCCCGTAATCCTTTCAGATTGGTCTTGATATTCTTTTCGTTCACCCAGCTTCCGGCACTTATCGCCTCATGGGCATGTCCGATGGGAACGCCATACTTTATGATAAGGTCTCCCTCTTTCAAGTCCTGCAAGGCTACTTTGTGCCCTGCAGGGATATCCTGCAGGACAGCAATCGTTTTGCCGTTGATATCCAAAGAAGTACCGGCCTGTAAATCCTTTATGGCGACCACGACATTGTCCGCCGGATTTATTTGTATATAAGTCCGCATCAGCAAATTTCTTTAACGACAGTAAGCATTCCTTTTTCCTGAATGGCATCCAGAAAACCTTTCACCATACCGGTCAATCCCGGAATGCGGTTCAGGTCTTCTCCCCAAATGGAAGTCGCTGCCAATACACCTTCGGCGACCTGCTGTGTCGAGCCGGTAGCCCAAAGATCCTGTAGCAGTTGAAGGTTTTCGGCGGAATCATTCGGCTCGGATTTCGTCCCGTCGTTACGCACATATCCCTTATAATAGGTAATAATGGCAGCCAGACCTAACACCAGCCCCTTGGGTAATTCGCCTTTCCGTTCCAGATAGACTTTTAGTCCCGGCAGATCGCGTGTTTCATATTTAGGGAAAGAGTTCAGCATGATGGAAACGACCGAGTGGTCGACAAACGGATTGTTGAAACGTTCCATGACATCATTGCCGAACTGCACCAGTTCTTCTTTGGGCAGATTCAGCGTTTCCAGCAATTCTTCGAACATCACTTTGTGGATATATTTCCCCAGTATCTCGTGCTGGCAGGCATCCCGTACGATATTCACTCCGGAAAGCCAGGAAACAGGTGCCAGAACCGTATGAGGACCGTTCAAAAGAGTTACTTTCCGCTGGTGGTAGGGCTCTTCGCTCGGAACAAACAGTACATTCAAACCCGCCTTGTCTGCCGGAAATTCTTTGGCAACCGATTCGGGCGCCTCGATTACCCATAAATGGAATATTTCCGCCTGCACGACCAGATTGTCGTTGTATTGCAGTTTTTCTTTGATCGAATCGATCTCTTTACGCGGAAATCCCGGAACAATACGATCGACCAATGTTGCATATACCCCGCAACTTTCCGTAAACCACGTTTTGAAACCTTCTCCCAATTGCCATAAATCAATATATTGGTAGATAGTCTCTTTCAGTTTATGCCCGTTCAGGAAGATCAATTCGCATGGAAAAATAATCAAGCCTTTGTCTTTGTCTCCGTTAAATGTCTTGTAGCGGTGATAAAGCAATTGCGTCAGTTTGCCCGGATAGGAAGAGGCCGGCGTGTCTTCCGGCTTGCAAGCCGGATCGAAGGTTATTCCTGCTTCCGTCGTATTGGAAATGACGAAACGCATCTCCGGCTGTTCCGCCAGTTCCATAAAAGCGGAAAAGTCCGCATAAGGATTCAGCGCACGGCTTATCACGTCGATCCGGGTGAGGCTGTCGACCTTTTCGCCTTTGTCCAATCCCTGAAGATTGACATGGTACAAGCAATCTTGCGCGTTCAACATATCAACCATTCCCCGGTCGATAGGCTGGACCACTACGACACTGCTGTTGAAACCCACTTTCTCATTCATTTTCTGGATAATCCAATCCACGAATGCACGGAGAAAATTACCTTCACCGAACTGGATGACCCGTTCCGGATGCTGTATTTTCCCGGCAGTTTTTTCATTCAACTCTCTCATCTTACTATCATTTAAAATCTGTTCATTAATGGCAATTAGAGCCGATTATATAAATTCGGGTCTAATTTAAAAGAAATCTCGGATTTATTTTCTATATTTGCATAAAACTTATCCGTAACTAGCAAGAACTTTTTTCTTTTAATACCATGAAACAATATTTTATTGATGCATCCATTTTATTATCTATTTTAATTATGACGACATCCTGCTCACCTAAAGTCGAAATGATTCCAGTAGAATTAGCTTATAAGGCAGAAGCAACTACTGGAGAGGGTTCTATCTGGCATCCCGAACGCCACACTCTGTTCTGGGTTGATATCGAAGGACAAACATTGTATGAATATCATCCCGAAACAAAAGAATGTAATTCTTGGAAATTCGACCGTATGGTATCGACGGTTGTCCCCGAAACAGACAGTACGGTTATCATAGCTTTGCAAAACGAAATCGTGCGGGTAAACCTGCATGACGGACATACCACTTCTATCGCTCCGATACCTGACGGAGACGGAAAGATCCGTTGCAACGACGGTAAATGCGATCCTGCCGGGCATTTGTGGATCGGGACGATGGGGTTCGGAGCGCCTAAAGGGGCCGGGACCTTGTATACTGTTTCACCGGACGGAACTGTTACGACGAAATTGAAAAAGGTCACGATCTCAAACGGGATCGTCTGGTCGTCCAATAAGAAGTTTATGTATTACAACGATACGCCGACCGGCAAGATAGCCCGCTACCGCTACGATGCCGACAACGGAGACATCCTGTTCGACGGCATAGCCGTTACTTTGCCCGAAGGGACAGGGGTGCCCGATGGTATGGCAATCGATAGCAAAGACCATCTTTGGGTGGCCCAATGGGGAGGATATGGCGTTTATTGCTACAATCCTTATACCGGAGAGTTGTTGACAAAAGTAGAAGTCCCGGCGCCAAATGTCGCATCCTGTGCTTTCGGCGGCAATAAAATGGATATACTTTATATCACAACGGCTCGTGCAGGGTTGTCTGAAGAACAGCTCTGGAAATATCCGTTAAGCGGCAGTGTTTTTTGTTGCAAACCGGGTGCTAAAGGGATAAGGGCCAATAGTTTCGGAGAATGAAATCTCCCGAAGATTATTTATCACAAAGGTAAACAGCTTCTCAAAATTTATTGTTTACTTTGTAAAACATTGAAAAGGAATATGACTAAGAATAAATCTGAAAAGAAAAGTAATAAACCGGGGAAGAAGAAAAGCCACTCCAAAGGTGAAAACAAACGGATGAAAAAAGAGGCTATGATCAATGCCATCATCAACGTTTTCAAATCTTCTCCCAAAGAACCTTTTAACTATCGACAAATCAGCAGTATGATTGGAGTAACCAATCAGGTGCAGAAGTTGCAGGTGGTGGATATCCTGTATGAGCTTTCTTCCGACAATTTCATTTCCGAGATAGACCGGGGACGCTACCGCTATAACGATTGGGGAACGACTGCTGTCGGAACTTTTATGCGCCGCCAGAATGGCAAGAACTCTTTTATCCCCGAAGATGGCGGGACTCCGATTTTCGTGGCAGAGCGAAACTCCGCACATGCGCTTAACGGCGATAAGGTAAAAATTCAGCTTCATGCCAAAAGAAAAGGAGCTGACCCGGAAGGCGAGGTTATTGAAATACTGGAAAGCCAGCAACGCTCGATCACCGGAAAATTGCAGGTGACCAAAGGGCTCGCATTTCTTATTACGGAAGACAAGACTCTTGCAAACGATATTTTTATTCCGAAAGACAAACTGAAAGGGGGCAAGACCGGCGACAAAGCGATCGTACGTATCACCGAATGGCCGGAAGGAGCCAAGAACCCGTTGGGCGAAGTAGTCGATATTCTGGGTACTGCCGGCGACAACAATGCGGAGATGAATGCTATCCTGGCCGAGTTTAACCTTCCATACAAGTATCCGGCCAACGTCGAGAAGGCTGCAGAAAAGATATCGGAAACGATCCCTGAAGAGGAAATTGCCAAACGTGAGGATTTTCGCGGTATCACGACTTTTACGATCGACCCGAAAGATGCCAAGGACTTCGATGATGCCCTTTCCGCCCGTAAGTTGGATAATGGCAATTGGGAAGTAGGCGTTCATATTGCCGATGTGACCCACTATGTTAAGCCGGAAAGCCTGATAGACCGGGAAGCTTTCAGTCGTGCAACTTCTGTGTATCTCGTGGATCGTACCATCCCGATGTTACCGGAACGTTTGTGCAATCAGATATGTTCACTTCGGCCGGATGAGGAAAAACTTTGTTTTTCTGTGATTTTCGAGCTGAATAAGAATGCTGAAATCCAACAGTCCCATATCACCCGCACCATTATCAAGAGTGACCGCCGTTTCACATATGAAGAGGCTCAGGCTATCATTGAAACAGGCGAGGGCGATTATAAAGAAGAAATCTTGGCACTTAACAGCCTGGCACAAAAACTGCGCGACCGACGTTTTAAAGACGGGGCAATTGCTTTCGACCGTTACGAAGTCAAATTCGACATAGACGAGAATGGCAAACCGTTGGGAACGTATATCAAAGAATCGAAGGAAGCCAATAAGTTGATCGAAGAATTCATGTTATTGGCAAACCGTACGGTTGCCGAGTTTGTCGGAAAGAGTAAGAATAAGACTAAGAAGACGTTTGTCTATCGTGTCCATGAACAGCCTGATCCTGAAAAACTAAGAGACTTCTCTGCGTTCATCAGCCGTTTCGGTTACAAGATGCGTACGGAAGGAACGAAAACGGATATCTCCAAAGGTATCAACAAGCTGTTGGACAGCGTACAGGGCAAACCGGAAGAAAACCTGGTGGAAACTTTGGCTATCCGTTCCATGCAGAAAGCCCGCTATACGACGGACAATGTCGGACACTATGGGTTGGCAATGGACTATTATACGCATTTCACTTCTCCCATCCGCCGTTATCCGGATATGATGGTGCATCGTTTGCTGGAACGCTATCTGGCTGGTGGTCGCAGTGTGATAAAGAACAAATACGAGGATTATTGTAAACATTGTTCCGATATGGAAGTGTTGGCTTCAAACGCCGAACGCTCCTCCATCAAGTACAAACAGGTCGAATTTATGAAAGATAAGTTGGGGCAGGTATTCGACGGTACCGTGTCCGGTGTCGCCGAATGGGGATTGTATGTGGAACTGAATGAAAACAAATGCGAAGGACTTGTCCCGATCCGCGACCTCGACGATGACTACTATGAGTTTGACGATAAGAATTACTGTTTGTTGGGACGCAGGACAAAACGCATTTACCGGTTAGGAGACTCCATTACGGTAAAGGTGGCACAAGCTAACCTGGAGAGGAAACAGTTGGATTTCGCATTGGTCTGAACAATGGACATTGGACAATTGACAATTGGTTCGGTTTTTGGCCGATTTAGTATTCCTAAGATTGTCAATTGCCCATTGTCAATTCCAAAAGACAAGTCCTGCCACTCCGCAGGCTATCAACCCTAATCCCAGCAAGGCATAGAAAATACGGGCACCTTTACGGCCCAGCCATCTGACAAAAGTCATAGCTCCGCTGGTCTGGAAATACCAGTCGAGATTCAAGATCGCAGCAACAATGGAGAATGCCCCTAATGTGATAAAGAGTAGTAGGATGAAATATTCGGTAGGCTCCATTTTACTTCACTTCTACGGTACGGGAGCCGTCCGGGTTTTCTGTAATGGTAACATCTACAACATCACCGGGCAATAATTCTTCGATCTTTTCCGGCCATTCGATAAAGCAGAGAGCACCGCTATAGAAATAGTCTTCCGTGCCTATATCTTCCGCTTCACTTAGTTTGTTGATGCGATAGAAGTCAAAATGATAGATAAGTTCACCGGTCTTATCGCTGCGATATTCGTTGATGATGGCGAATGTCGGGCTGTTGATGACATCTTCCACACCCAACTCTTCGCAGATAGCCTTGATAAAAGTTGTCTTTCCCGCTCCCATGTTGCCCCGGAATGCAAAAACAGTACGGTCGTCCATTCCGGCAATGAACTCTTTGGCTGCTTGACGGATCGTATCTAAACTTTCGATTTTAATTGTATGCATAACTTTGATAATTGATTAATTGGCAATTGACAATTGACCATTCAGAGAGAAAAAGGAGAATTGGTAACTGGCAACCGGCAATTGAAGTTTATGGTTGCAAAGTTAAAACAATTGTCAATTGTCAATTCTTAATTGTCAATTATTTTGCAGTTGCCAATCATTTTACTGTCATCGTGATGAAAGGAATCAACATTTCCTCCATCGAAATACCTCCGTGCTGGAATGTGTTCTTATAGTAAGAAACGTAATAATTGTAGTTGTTCGGATAGGCAAAGAAATCGTTACTCATCGCAAAGATATATTTGCTGCTCAAATTCGGGGAAGGCAGTCCTGCCTTGTCGGGAAAACGAATGTCGAAAACTTCCTTCGGATTATAATTCAAGTTCTTGCCTACCTTGTAGCGCAGGTTGGTATTTGTATTCTTATCGCCTATCACCTTCTGCGGGTTGTCAACGCGGATCGTACCGTGGTCGGTCGTGACGATTACTTTATATCCTTTTCCGGCGATACGTTTGAAAAGTTCCAGTGTACCTGAATGTTGAAACCAAGAGCGTGTCAGGCTGCGATAGGCTGCTTCGCTCTGGGCCAGTTCGCGGATCATCTTGTTTTCTGTACGGGCATGAGACAGCATGTCGACGAAGTTCAGCACTACCACATTCAACTGGTTACGAAGCAGAGATGGAACGATATTCAGCAATTTGTCGTTATACTGCGAATCATGTACCTTATGATAGGAGAACGTATATTTTTTACGGAACCGCTCGATCTGTGTCTGGATAAGCGGCGCCTCGTTCAGGTTTTTCCCTTCTTCACTATCTTCGTCCACCCAAAGTTCCGGAAACATCTTTTCGATCTGCAAAGGCATCAGTCCGGAGAAGATCGAGTTGCGGGCATATTGTGTGGCGGTCGGGAGGATGCTGTAGTACAGGCTTTCGTCAAACGTATAGTATTCGGCAAGCAGATCTTTTACTTCGCGCCACTGGTCGAGACGGAAATTGTCGATCAGGATAAAAAAGACTTTTTCTCCGTTGTCGAGCATCGGAAATACTTTCTTTTTAAACAAATCCGGACTCATCAACGGGCGGATTTCAGGATTTTGAATCCAATCCAAATAGTTCTTTTTGACAAATTTCCCGAATGCACAGTTTGCCTCCTGTTTCTGCATACGGAGCATGTCAGTCATCGGAACCTGGCTGTTTTCCAACTCAATTTCCCAATAGACGAGCTTCTTGTATACCTCCATCCAGTCGTCGGTCGTCAGCGAATCGTTGATTTGCATGCCGATACGTCCGAATTCCTGCTGGTAGCCGACAGTTGTCGTTTCGGATATGATTACATTCTTGTGGACATTTTTCTTGATAGACAAAAGCAATTGGTTTGGGTTGACCGGCTTGATCAGGTAATCGGCGATCTTGTTGCCGATAGCCTGGTTCATGATGCTCTCTTCCTCGCTCTTGGTAACCATGACGATCGGAACATCGGGATTGATAGCCTTGATCTGCGCCAATGTTTCCAATCCGGTCAGCCCCGGCATATTCTCGTCCAGAAAAATAATGTCGAACGATTCTTCCTTACAGCATTCGATGGCGTCCTGCCCGCTGATTACCGGAATCACTTCATATCCCTTGTCCTGCAGGAAAAGGATGTGGGGCTTTAACAAATCTATCTCATCATCTGCCCAAAGCACTCTGTCTTTCTTTGCTGCCATAGTTCTATCTTTCTTTTTTTTGAGGATGAACAAACGGGTTCATCCCTACAAATGTATGATATTATAACGATATACCCCTTTATTTTGTATGTTCTTCCCTCATTTTTTAGGCTCTTTTGCATTACCTTTGTATGTATAATATAAACGAGTTAACTATACACACGTATGAGACTATCCGTATTTATCCTGATCTACCTGTTTCTTACCGTATGCGGCACACAAGGAAAAGGCCGTGAAAGAATATCCTTTAACAGGAATTGGCGCTTTGCCTTGACAGAAAAACAAGCCGATGCTTCTGCTCCCGGTACGGATGACAGCAATTGGCGGATACTGGACCTGCCTCACGACTGGAGCATCGAGTCGGATTTCTCCCTCGATAACCCGGCAACTCCTGGAGGCGGTGCGCTGCCTGGCGGAACAGGGTGGTATCGGAAACACTTCAAACTGCCTGAAAGCGACAAAGGGAAAGTGATCTATATTGATTTTGACGGCGTTTACCGGAACAGCGAAGTCTGGTTGAACGGTCATTTGTTAGGTTTCCGCCCCAACGGGTATGTCTCGTTCCGTTATGATCTGACGCCGTATCTGAATTATGGAAAGAAGGAGAATGTTTTGGTTGTCCGAGCCGATAACAGTGAACAGCCTAATTCCCGCTGGTATTCGGGTTCCGGCATTTACCGGAATGTATGGTTGGTGAAGACCGGACAAGTCCATGTGGATAATTGGGGGACAAACATCACGACTCCGGTCATTAATGCGGACAAGAGCACGGTCGAGATTGAAACGACTTTGAAAAACGACGCTTCCGATGTGACCGTGGAAGTTTCTACCCTGATACAAGACAAGGAAGGAAAGATACTATACCGGATATCCTCCCCGGCCGAGATAGCCGCAGGAGGGAAGAAAACCGTTACACACACGATAGAAATGTTCTATCCGGAACTATGGAGCGTCCGGAATCCTTATCTGTACACCGCCATAACCGAGGTGAAAGTCGGCAATAAGCTGACGGATCGTTATCGGACCACATTCGGCATACGTAAATTCGATTGGGACGAGCATACGGGATTCTCCCTGAACGGAGAACCAACAAAAATATTGGGCGTCTGCCTGCATCATGACTTGGGATGCCTCGGAAGCGCGGTCAATACGAGGGCACTCGAACGTCAGCTGCAAATGATGAAAGACATGGGCGCCAATGCCGTCCGCACCAGCCATAACCCACCGGCACCCGAACTGCTCGACATCTGCGACCGGATCGGATTGCTGGTACAAGACGAAGCTTTCGATATGTGGCGGAAACGGAAATCACCGTACGACTATGCCCGATATTTTGACGAATGGCATGAAAAGGACTTGACAGACCAGATCCTGCGCGACCGTAACCATCCGTCCGTCTTTATGTGGAGCATCGGAAACGAGGTGCTGGAGCAATGGCAACATGCCGATGCCGATACGCTCAGTCTCGAAGCTGCCAACCTGATCTTAAATGCAGGTCATCCGGTGGATGACAAGGTATTGTCCGATACTGCCATGAGCGTACAGGGATTGATCGCCCATTCGCTGGCGGCGATCGTCAGGCGCCTGGATAAGACGCGCCCCGTCACTGCTGCCAACAACGAAGCGACACCGGGTAACTTGATCTTCCGTTCGAATGCGTTGGATGTATTGGGATTCAACTATCACGAAAAGAATTACGAGCCGTTTCCGCTGAATTTCCCGGGTAAAAAGTTAATCGTAAGCGAGTCTACTTCCGCCTTGATGACACGCGGTTACTACCAGATGCCATCCGATTCGATGTATGTCTGGCCGAACACCTGGCGGGAACGCTTCGATCGTCCCGAACACCTTTGCTCGGCTTATGACAACTGCCATGTGCCTTGGGGCTCGACCCATGAGGTGACTTGGCGGGAAGTCAAACGGTTGCCTTATGTTTCAGGTCTGTTTATCTGGACGGGCTTTGACTATCTGGGTGAACCGACACCTTACTGGTGGCCGAGCCGTAGCAGTTTCTTCGGTATTGTCGACTTGGCAGGCATCCCGAAAGATATCTATTATATGTATCAGAGCGAATGGACCGACACGCCGGTTCTTCACCTTTTCCCGCACTGGAACTGGAAGGAAGGAGAGACTGTCGATGTCTGGGCCTACTATAACCAAGCGGACGAAGTGGAGCTTTTCCTGAACGGTGAGAGCCTGGGTGTCAAGAGCAAGCCGGACGATGTTTTCCACGTCTGCTGGCGGGTACCTTTTGTACCGGGCACGTTGAAAGCTGTTTCCCGCAGGAACGGCAAGGATGTGCTTGTACGTGAAATCCGTACGGCCGGCGAACCAGCCCGGATCATGCTGATCCCCGATCGTTCCGTCTTGCACGCCGATGGCACGGATCTTTCATTCGTGACCGTGGAAATACAAGACAAAGACGGGAACTTGGTGCCGGATGCCGACAACCTGCTTCACTTTACGGTTGAGGGGAATGGCTTTATCGCCGGGACAGATAACGGAAACCAGAACGATTCCGTCAGTCTCAAGAAACCGGAACGCCATGCGTTCTACGGAAAAGCAATGGCGGTTGTACAAAACACGGGCAAGGCTGGAACCATCCGGTTGAAAGCTACGGCGGAAGGTCTGCCGGATGCAATCGTGGAAATAAAGGTTGGAGAATAAGAGGAACAGGGCTTGGTCGCAGAACTTGTTATTGCGGAATCCTCTGCCACTCTATCGCACTTTACCATGCGAGTTTTGATAATCATGGTGCGTAGGAGTGATAGATGCCGTATTTATCACTAATGTATCATCGGTTTTCTGAAAGCCATAGTCTTTATTTTACAATATAGGTATGTATTAATCAATCAGTAGGTATGTTTTGTCTTCGGACACCCGGGTGTCCAGGGCAGAAACACCCGGGTGTATGAGGCGGCTACACCCGGATGTTGAAAGGTGCAAGATGGGGGTGTCTGCGATCATTTCTGCTTGTTTTCGGTACTTTTCTTGCTTGTTTTGAAGAAAGTATCATAAGGGAACCAAAACATTCCGGTGTGGATGTATATAGGTGTACTTAGTATAATTTAAAGAATAATGAAACTTCCGGGAGATGGTAATCAGGGATATTTATGTAAATTTGCCCGGAAATAAAAGAGTTTATGGAAGTAAAGATCATAAATAAGTCACATCATCCGCTGCCGGGATACGCGACTCCACTGTCGGCAGGAATGGATATTCGTGCAAATCTGACGGAACCGGTAGTATTGAAACCCCTTGAACGGAAACTGATTCCGACCGGATTGTATATCGCGTTGCCGGAAGGCTATGAGGCACAGATGCGCCCCCGTAGCGGCTTGGCATTGAAACATGGCATCACATTGCTGAACACGCCGGGCACTATCGATGCCGACTATCGCGGCGAGATCGGCATAATTCTGATAAACATCTCATCCGAACCGTTTACCGTCAACGACGGGGAGCGTATTTGCCAGATGGTGATCACGACTCACAGCCAGGTTGTTTGGCGACCGGTAGAGGCGCTGGACGACACCGAACGGGGAGACGGCGGTTTCGGTCACACTGGAAGATAAATGAAAATTAAATATTAAGAATTTAAAAATATGGGAGGGATGCTGAAATCTCTGATTTATATATCTTTTCTCTTATTCCTGATCGGAAGTTCGCAATTGCTGAAGGCGCAGAATCAGGATGTGGAAGTGGAAACATCGCCGAAGCCGAATAAAGTGAGTGCCGAAGATCAGCGAAAATTCGATTACTTCTTCTACGAAGGGCTGAACCTGAAGACAGCCGGTAAATTCGACGCCGCTTATGATGCCTTTAACCATTGTCTGGCGATCGATTCGACTGCATCGGCTGTCTTATACGAACTTTCTTCATTTTATGCTCAACTGAACCGTCCGGAAAAATCACTGGAGATGTTGAGGCGTGCGGTGGCTTACAGCTCTGATAATTTCACCTACCGGATGGCGTTGGCAACAATGAGCCGTAACCTCGGTATGTTCGGGGAAGCGGTAGAAGAGTATGAAAAGCTGGTAAAAGATTATCCCGGAAAACCGGAGTTGAACTATTATTTGGCGGATGCGCTTTCGCAAGAAGGTGAAATCGGGAAGGCGATCGATGCTTATGACGCCCTCGAGTCGTCTATCGGTATGAACGAAGCGCTTTCCATGCAGAAATATAAATTGTATAATACGTTGGAGCAGACCGATAACGCGTTTAAAGAAGTGGAAAAGCTTGCTACCAAGTTTCCGATGGAATCCCGCTACCAGATAATTTTAGGTGATCTCCATCTGGAAAAGAACGATACGGTCAATGCCCTGAAATATTATCAGAAAGCACACGAAATCGATCCGGGAAGTCCTTACTACATTGTCTCCATGGCAAATTATTATGAAGCCGTTGGTAATAAAGAGGCCGCCGAGACACAGATACGTAATGCATTGGTGAATGAGAAACTGGATGTCGATACGAAAGTCGGTATCTTGTCTCGCTATATTCTCAAACTGCAACAGACGAAGAAAGGGACCGAGAGCGCGAATACTCTTTTCCAGGCATTGCTGGAACAACATCCGGAAGATATCGATCTGAAACAGATGTACGGTGGCCTGCTGGTTGCGCAGGGAAAGACCGATGAGGCTCGTTTTCAGTTTCAGCTGATTACCGAAATGGAACCTTCGAATGCCGCTGCCTGGCAACAACTCCTGAACTTGGCGTTGAAGTCGGAAGACATTCCCGAAGTGATCCGTATCTGTACCCGTTGCCAGGAACTCTTCCCCGATGCGCCGGAGTATTACTTTTATCTTGGAATCGCTTATTTCCAGCAGGAAAAGTATCAGGATGCATTGGATACCTACAAGGCCGGATTGGAGATTATCCCGGAGACGAACGTCGGGTTAAAGTCTGATTTTTACGGGCAGATAGGCGATATCTACTATCAGATCAAGAATATGCCGGAAACCTACAAAGCGTATGACGAAGCCCTGAAATACAACGATAAGAATGTGGTTGTCCTCAATAATTACGCCTATTTCCTTTCGTTGGAAAAGAAAGACTTGAAAAAGGCGGAACGGATGAGCGCGTTAACGGTTAAACTGGAACCGGGCAATTCAACTTATCTCGATACCTATGCGTGGATATTCTTTGTGCAGGGAAATTATACGCTTGCCAAGATATACATAGAAAGTGCACTTGCCAACGACACGACCAAAAGCTCCGAGCTGGTAGACCATTACGGTGATATCCTCTTTATGAGCGGCGATAAGGAAAAGGCGCTTGAACAGTGGAAGAAGGCGAAGGAGATGGGAAAAGAAAGTGATGTGTTGAATCGTAAGATCGCAGAGGAAACCTATATAGAAGAGGAGGTCAAGAATGAATAAGATAAGCCTTGCTTTTGCGCTGCTCCTTGGTATTGCCCTGTCGTTCGCGGGCTGTAAATCGACTAAGAAAGTCGGTACGGTCGAAGCGGGTGGAGCGAAAGCTCATAACGATTTTTTTGCGCTTATGCAGGAGCAGGCGTTCAAGTACGAAACTCTGACCGCACGCTTGAATGTGGATTTGGATTTGCCAGGCAACAATATGAGTTCGCGTGTGGACCTGAAGATGGTAAAAGACAGTGCTTTCCAGTTATCCGTACAACCTTTTTTAGGAATCGAGGTTTTCCGGGCCGAGATCAGTGTGGACAGCATAAAGGTGATTGACCGTATGAACAAACGCTATGTCGCCGATAATTATGCCAACCTGAAAGGACAGACGCCGATCGAGTTTAATTTTTATAATTTGCAGGCGCTTTTTACCAATCATCTGTTCCTCCCCGGACAGCAGGGAATCAGCCCGAAACAGTACAATCGTTTTAAGTTGAAGCAAGACGGGCCCGCAGCCGAAATACAGGTGAAGGATGTGATGGGGCTACTGTACACCTTTATGGCAGACGGAGAGGAGAAGATTCTTTCAACTTGTATCGCCGAACCTTCGGACCATTACACTTTGCAATGGAACTATGCAGATTTTCGTCTGGCAGACGGACAGCCGTTCCCGATGAAGATGGATGTGCAGGTAACGAAGGACGGTGCTTCGCAAGGTGGTATTACGTTACATTTCTCCCGTATGCAGACGAACGTCCCGGTGAAAATGGATTTTTCCATTCCTGCCAAATATAAACGTATTACATTGGCTCAGATCCTCAAATCTTTGAGTAGTAATAAAATGTAAGATGAGATACTTCTTGTTCGTCATATTCGTGCTGTCGATAGGTTCTGTATCCGCACAGAACTCGGCAAGAGTACGCGAACTCGAGAAGCAGCGTAAAGCTGCACTTGCCGAGATCGAAATGACCAACCAGCTATTGAACGAGACACGGCAAACAGCGCGTAACTCTCTGAACCGTTTGAACCTGCTCTCCAAACAGATTCTTTCCCGCAAACAGGTCATCAGTCTTTTGAATCAGGAGATTGGTGAAATAGATAAACAAATCGCCGCTTCCCGCCGGAACATCTCTCAACTGGAAAAAGAGTTGGGAGATAAACGTCTGAATTACGGGAAGTCGGTTCAAAGCATGTACAAGCGTCGCAGTTCGCAAGATAAGTTGTTGTTTATCCTTTCCGCCGATAATTTTGCCCAGTCTCTTCGCCGTGTTCGTTATCTTCGCGAGTATGCCGACTGGCAGAAGTTACAGGCCTCCGAAATTATCGATAAGCAGAAGGAAATTGCCGACAAGCAGAAAGAATTGGAAAAGACGCGTACCGAGAAGAATGCTTTATTGGGTGTGCGTGAGAATGAAAGCCGCAAGCTCCAGACCGAAGAATCGAGCCAGAAAGAGGAGGTACAGCAGTTGAACAAGAAGCAAAAGCAGTTGCAGGCCGACTTGAAAAAGAAGAAGCAACAGGCTGATGCCCTGAACCGTCAGATCGAAAAACAGATAGCAGAAGAAATCGCCCGTGCCGAAGCAGAGGCCAAGGCTACGCGTGAACGGGCTGCCCGGGCTGAAAGGAACCGTCTGGCACGTGAAAAGGCAACTGCCTCAGGGAAGAAAGTCCCCGATACTGCTCCGGAGGCGGAGCCGGTTCGCGAAGAACGTGTTGCCGACACCAAAGGTGGGTATGCCATGACAAAAGCCGAGAAGCGTTTGTCTGATGATTTTGCAAGCAATAAAGGTCGTTTGCCTTATCCAGTGTCCGGTCGCCATACGATTGTCGCTACCTTTGGCGAACAGCAGCATCAAGAGTTGAAGTATGTACGCACGAATAACAGCGGTATCGACATCCAGACTTCTCCGGGTGCGGATGCCCGTGCCGTGTTCAATGGTGAGGTGACACGTGTATTCGTTGTTCCGGGATATAATAATTCGGTCATTGTCCGCCACGGTAATTATCTGACGGTCTACAGTAACCTGAGCCAGGTCTATGTGAAGGCTGGCGATAAGGTGAGTACCCGCCAGGCGATCGGGAAAATCTTTACCGACACCGAGGATGGCAATGCAACGATCCTTCATTTCCAACTTTGGAAAGAAAAGACGAAATTGAATCCGGCTCCGTGGTTGGATTGACGAAGAGATGCATTAGGGTTGGATTAGGAAGCGTGTCAGGACAAATCAGAGATGTGCATCAGGGTGTCGACTGTCGTCATGGATCAACCGGAGTTTCCGGAGTGCAAACCTCACATCTTCTTTATTGATCAGAAAGTCCTTCGGCCGAGTTGCCGTTTTCCAACAGAAAATGGTCATGGAGAATGCCAGCATGCCACAGAATGCGATACTGGAACTGATGGCCGATCCGAACACTCCATAATAAGGAATCAGCAGGTAGCCCGAAACAAGCAGACTTATCAAACCGGTAAAAGAACTTCCCGCACTGTAACGTATTTTCCCGCTTCCGTTAAAATATTGGCACAGTATGCTATTACAAGCCAATGCAATGATTCCGGCTGACAGTCCCGTTATGACGTGGCGCATTCCTGCAAACTCGGCACTGAACAAATAATCTGTATAAACCCATTCCGGGATCAGAAGAATGCAACCGGTCGCAAGCGTCACTGCACAGAAGGTTAGTTTGAAGAACCGGAGTGTAATCTGTTTTTGCTCATCGGGATTAGACGTCTGGGCAACGCGGCTGTACGCGATAAAGCCGATACTGCGATTGATATGCCAGACGCTTTCGGATATCTTGGTTCCCGCATCCAATAGCCCGACGCTTCCCAAACCGGCAAACCGTTGGATCATAAAATAATTGAGGCGAGTAGTCAGGATCTCGGCAATATTGTCCGCACTTCCCCAAAGCCCGTAGGCGAACATCTCTTGCAAAAGAGCGTATCGGGAGCGCCCCTTCCGGAGATCTGCCTCTTTTTTGTTCAGAAACGGCAGGAGAAGGAACAGGCTGACAAGGAATGCGATGCCGTTTGTGAGATACATCCCCCACAGGTAGGCTCTTACATTTTGTATCTTCAGTCCGTAATAGAGGAGTAGCAATATAAAAAATAGTAATCCTCCCTGCAGGACGAAGGTCAGGTTGAACCCGAATATCTGATTTTTCCCTAACAGGAAACGGGAGTTCGCCGCAACGAGGGAGGTCAGGATAGAAAGAATATAGATATCAAGGGCATACCCATCTGGAAGTAGTCCTAAGACAGCCATACAGCCGCAAGCGATGCCAGCACCGACCGGTGTCCAGCAGTAAGAAGGCAGAAACACGGCTTGCATGGAATAGCGGTTCATGAAATAGACGATCGTATTTCCCGCCAATATTCCGCAGAACATGGTGGCAATTCCAACTATCGCCAGGATCAACCCGACCAACCCGACTCCTTCGACTCCCAATACCTTGGCATTGATAAAGATCAACGCCAGGTTCAGGGTGGCAATCAGATAGCGTGTGCCGATGGTTGTGAAGAGATCCTTCATGATGATAATTGACAATTAAAGAAATTCATGTGATGGAGACTTCTCAATCGTCAACTGGTCGAGTAGCTTGATATACATATCGATTGCTTCCCGTATCTCCATCAGGCCGATATATTCGTCGGCGGCATGAGAACGGGCAGAGTTCCCCGGTCCGATCTTGACGGAAGGGAAGTGCATGAGGGCCTGGTCGCTCAAAGTAGGCGAACCGAAAGGTTCTTTTCCCATCATGACGGCACGGCGTACGAACGGATGTTGCAAATCCGTACGGGTAGAATTGAGGCGGAAGCTGCGGGCTTTTATTTCGCAGCCGACCTGCGGCTTGATCAGTTCAAACAGCTTTTCGTTGGGGTAGAATTCGTTTGTCCGGATATCGACGGTGAATTCACAACGGTCCGGAACGACATTGTGCTGTGTCCCGGCATGAATAATCGTGACACTCATTTTCACCGGTCCGAGGAAATCGCTTTTTTCCGGGAACTGATAGGTGTTGAACCATTCGATATCTTTCATGGCAAGTGTGATCGCATTGATCCCTTCGTTCCGGGCAGCGTGTCCGGCCTTACCTGTACTTATACAATCCAGGACCATCAGTCCCTTTTCGGCTACGGCCGGTTGCATGCCGGTCGGTTCGCCGACAACGGCGAATGCGATAGGAGGGAGGTCGGCAAGAGCGCTTTCCAGCCCGTTCTTGCCAGAAACTTCTTCTTCGCATGAAGCCAGGAAGATCAGATTGTAGGGTTGTTCCTTATCGGACAATACCCTGAATGCCTCGTACAGAGAGACTACGCTCGCACCGGCATCGTTGCTTCCGAGACCGTACAGACGCTCGTCTTCCGTCTCTTCCGGATTGAACGGATCTTTTGTCCAACCCGAAGCCGGTTTGACAGTGTCGATATGCGAGTTGAGCAGCAGAGTAGGTTTATCCAGATCAAAACCGGGAGCAATCAGCCACAGATTATTCCCCTTACGGTTCACCTTATACCCGGCCTTTTCCCAGCTCTGTCCGAGAAAATCCGCCACATCTCCCTCTTCCCTGCTGAAAGAGGGACGTGAAATCATCCCTTTTAATAAGTCTATTGCGTCGTAGTACATGATATATTTTATTCCGTTAATATTTTATCCACCGTCTCCCGGTCTTTTTTCAGTTGGTCGATCAGTTGGTCGAGGGTGTCGAATTTGATGTCGCCTCGTACGTGTTGTATGAACGCGACTGTTATTTCTTTATTGTAGATGTCGCCGGAGAAGTTGAGGATGTTTACTTCCAGTGTGATATTGTCTCCGTTGTCCAAAGTCGGGCGGTTACCGATGTACAACATACCCTTGTAGCACAGCCCGTTCAGATACACCCGAACGGCATACACACCGATACCCGGAATAATCTTGAAAGGCTCGTCCACCTGGATATTGGCAGTCGGGAAACCTAATTTCCGGCCAACCTTATAACCGCTGACGATGCTTCCCCTTAACCCGTAGGGGTAAGTCAGCAGATGAGCCGCCTCTTCCACCCGGCATCCCGAAAGAAGTTTCCGTATTTCGGAAGAGCTGACAGCCGCTTCCCCTTCGCTGTATCGTGAAGCCTTGATGACCCGGATACCGCAAGCCTTGCCATACGTTACATATTGCTCGAAGCCATCCTCGCGGTTATGCCCGAAACGGTGGTCGTAGCCGATCAACAGCGTCTCCACATACAACCGGTCCGCCAATACGGTCGTGATAAACTCTTTTGCCGTCAGGCGGGATAGTTCGAGAGTGAAGTCCAGCACGATACAATAGTCGATCCCGGTGGAAGCCAACTGTTTCAACTTCTCTTCGAACGAATTGAGCAACTTCGGTTGATAGTCGGCGTGCAAGACTGCGCGGGGATGTTCGGGAAATGTAATGACGGCGGAAGGCAATCCGGCGGCTTCGGCCACCTGTCTCAGCTCGTGAATCAGAAAACGATGTCCCAAATGAACTCCATCGAAAAAACCGATAGTGGCTACCAGCCTTTTTCCTTCCAATGTCTTTGTGTCTCTTACAACTATCATCTTAGGTTCTTGTAATTATCGTAACAAAAGTACATAAAAACTGTGAGTAATAATAATACGGAAATAAATCGTACATTTGGAACGTGATTTGGACAAAAAACATTTGCATTAAATTTATATGAAGAAAACATTTATCTCCTTATTGTTAATCGTATTTGCCGTATTTCAGGCATACGCCGCCTCTTCCTGGAAAGAGACAAGAACGGTTGTCTTTACCCCCTCGGGAAGTGAAAAAACACATCTGCTCCAACCTGATCAGAGTATCTCCGAAACCGTCACATTCGGACAGTCCGGAATCCCGACGCGGAAATTCCTGCGTGTAATCGGAGGAGTGAAGATGCCTGCCCCTTTCCAAAGCAGAGGAGAGGAAATGTTTCGCCGGTCCGAGTTCTATATTGACGACAACCTGGATTCGGTGATCCGTAAAAAGGACCGTTATTCGCTTTATTTCAAAGGCGAAGACAATAATTTCGAGCGCCATGCCTATTACCGCATTTCCGGCAAGTTGCTGAAGCCGGGTGAACTGACGGTTACGCTGCCGGTCGTGAAGAAACAGGATTTGGCTGTTTCCGGCAATGGCGATTTCGGAGTCGAGATCGAACTGTTCTACCGGAAACCGGGACGGGCGGCTGACGATATTTATGACAAACCGGATTCCGTGCTCTACATGCCGGTTCCGGAAGGTACGGGAAAATACCAAGCGGTGTCTGAGACATTCACGTTGCCGGAAAATGTGGCTTGCGCTTTCCTGCGTATCGGCGGGACGCATTTCAGCGGAGAATGCTGGGTGGAAGCTCCGCGCCTGATGCAGAACAAGAAAACGGTTTGCTCCATACCGTTCACCAAGTTTGCCCAAAAACCGGACAACTACAACTACTGGATCGGCTGTAACCTTGCAACCCGCAGCTGGCCGATGTGGAAACTCGAATTTAACGAGGAGACGCTCTTCGAGGGAAACATCTTCGATCGCGCTTCCGATGTGGCAGATTTCTATATCCCGCTTCCGTCTACCTTGCAAGGCAGTGGCGAGATGAAGCTGACGCTCCGGAAAGAGCCGCATCGCGCCGCTTATCCGTATGAACTGCGCGGTCTGGAAATCATCGAAGAGACCGCACGTGATTTCGAAGTCATTTCCGTACCCGAATATGTTGCCAAAAACGCCTCTTTCGGCATATTGGTGGAGACGAACAAACCGAATGTCAGCCTCAAAGTGAAGGCAAACGGAGCAGCCGTACCTGCCGAGCAGGAATGCCTGTTTGAAACCCCCGGCCTGCATGTCGTGGAAATGCGTGCAGGCGAGGCCGGCCATGCCATTCCGCTGGTGTTTGACGACGGCAGCCGTGCGGAACAGGCGCAAATCCGCCAGGTGATCGACAAGGAAGCAGAGCAAATCTATCTTTCGTCCGGTGACGAAATCTATATCGACAAGCAATACACGCCGTATGATTATTTCTTCAAATGGTATATTTCCAACCGGATCGGCAACTGGTATCAGTTCCGTCCTTCCTACCAATGGAGCGGTTTCCGCGTTGCCGACCCTGCCGTGATCGGCCACTACACCCGGTTGTTGGATCAGTTGAAAATACCGTATGCCTGGCAAGCAGAAGGACGTACGTTGGCAGGAAGCCGGATCAATCCTTCTTTGGAAACATTGGCTTCCCCGATGTTCCGGGGCAAGCAGGCGCATGAAAATGACGGCGGCTACTATTACTGGCAGCATTTTCTCTACCAGGGAGTCTTCTCCGATATGGCTGCCCGTAACCGTCCCTATGGCGGAATCTTTGCCAAACATCGTCCGATTTATACTGACCACGGCGTCTTTATCCATTATGATCCGGAAGGAGTGACGGATATGGCCGACGGCGCCCGCAAGCTCGTTGCCAATTTCCGCTATTCCAAAGGCCCGAGCACGCGTCATACGGGACCGTCCACACTATTCCGCTATCTGTATCAGGCCGGTTACGACTGGCTGGGAGCCGAACAGATGTACGGGCCGGAAGAAATCATACTCTCTTCCCTGCGTGGCGCATCCCGCGCCTACAGTCGTCCGCTTTACGGGACGCTTCATGCCATGCAATGGGGCTCAGGGCCGTTTACCGATCCGAAACATTCCCTGCGGCTGTATATGTCGCTGGCTGTTGCCTATATGCACGGTTCTTCCCACATGAATACGGAAGAAGCCTTGTGGACGGACGAATATATGAACGACCGCTATTCCGTTTCCGGCAAGGAACACCTGTTTGCCCAGCACCAGATGCTCGATTTCGTGGAGACGCATTCCCGCCGTGGCGACTTGAGAAGCAATATCGCTGTGATCCAGGGACGTAACGATGCCTGGAAATCATTCGGTCGCGGCAGCCTGTGGTCGCAGAAAGGCGATAAATGGAAGTTCAACAAGGCATGCGAAAGCTTCGACCTGCTGAATGTCTTTTATCCGGACAATATCGTGGATGGTTGCGGGCCGGAAGGTTGGTTCACATCCACCCCTTACGGCACGGTCGATCTGCTGCCAGTCGAAGCACCGCAAGACGTGATGGACCGGTATAAGGCGATGATCTTTCTCGGATGGAACAGCTACGACGCGAATGATTTCCTGCGTATCCGCGATTTTGTATTCAAAGGAGGGACACTGTTGCTCACGGCAGCCCATCTGAACGAAGAGTTGCAACCCGACCAGGCGGTCCGTTTCCCGGCCGACGATGCGGTTATCCGTGAGATGTTGGGAGAAAATTACCGGCAACTGACAGCTAAGACGGAGATCGCTTACGGTTTGGGGAAAATCGTCTATTTCCCTCAAAAAAACTATCCCGTCGAAGCAACGCTGAAAGCCGACTATGTGGCAGCCATGAAAGAGATTGCAGCGAAAACGGTTGCAGAAGAAGCAGACAAAGGTTGGATGGAAGCGGCTCCTTCCGTCGGTTTCACCGTTTGGGACAGCTCGGACCGTCGTACGGTCTATCTGTTGAATGCCGATTGGGCGAGCGATCAGGAACAGCATCCGGCAACCTTTGTATATAAGGGTCAAAAGTTCCCGGTAGCCGTACGCCGTTATCACATCGAAACGATTCATTGTGCCGACGGTTTGGCTGTTATGCCGGCTTCCAACACAACGGATATCCTGTCTGTCAGCAGAAAAAGGAATGGCTGGACTGTTATGGTTCAGACCACCGGAAGCGATGTTGTTCAATGTATGAACGCTATCACTGGAAAGGTCGAGCCTGTAAAATTCAATAACCCCGGTGTATATGAGGTGTTTATCGATGAATAATTGGATTTTTTGGTTATATTTGCAGATATGGGGAATGCATCTTTGGATATTATAGATCGATATCAGCATATTTATATGGAGTATGCCCCGATGTTGATACGCTTTGCAGAGAAATTCGTTTCCGGTTTCTTTGCCGAAGATATTGTCCATGATGTATTCTTGAAACTATGGGATAAGCAGGTATTCCGTCTCCCGGAGAATGACCTGAAACGGATTCTTTATGTCTCCGTCCGGAATGCCTGCTTGGATTACCTCCGCCGGATGAATATAGAACAAGAGGTCATCGATCATCGTGCCCTTCAGCTGAAATTGGACGAACTTGACTTCTTTGAGGCTTCCGACGAACTTTTCATGCGGGAAGACCTCCTTGAGCTACTGATGAAAAAGATAGCCGAGTTGCCTGAAAGAAGCCAAGAAATCTTTCGAATGTCTTATATCGAAGGCCTGAAAGCGGCCGAAATAGCCGAACGCCTGAATCTCTCCGTCCGCACGGTCGAGAACCTGCTCTATCGCTCCCTCCTTCATTTGCGTAAGAGCTGTTCGAATCTGTTCCTGCTTATCTTCCTTTTATAACGGAATCCCGTGCATTGTTCCGATATGTGGTCGGCCTTTTCTTCGTCAGTCGACAAACTCGCCGGAAGGAGGATTCATCCCTTTTCCCACTCCCCACTTCTTATTGGGGCGGTTTCCCATAAATAACTCCAGTGTCCCGCCGTTTATGACGTCTTCATGAGTAAACCAAGTCTTTGTATATTGAGCGCCATTCAACTTAGCGGATTGAATATATTTATTTTCCTGCGAGACTCCATGAGCAATCACGGTGAACACTTTCCCATTCGCCAACCGAATCTCCGATTTGTCGAATAGAGGACTTCCTATCGTATAAACAGGCACTCCCGGAGAGACCGGATAAAAACCTAATGCGGAGAATACATAGAAAGCCGACATTCCACCACCATCTTCATCACCGCAAATACCCATCAGGTCATTCCTGAACCAACTTTCCATCAGCATACGAATCCGTTTTTGCGTCTTCCATGGTTGCCCGGCATAGTTATATAGATAAGGAATGTGGAAACTCGGCTCATTTCCCATCACGAACTGCCCGACATTGCCCGTGGCATCCGGGTGAAGAGCGTAATATTGCCATTTAGCCATTTTCATATCCTCGACAAACAACTGGTCCAGCCTCTCGATAAAAGGCGCATTACCACCGAAAAGATCAATCAAATCCTGAATATGATGACGCACATCCCAATTATAAGTCCAAGCATTGTTCTCATCAAAATAAGCCCTGGCTCCGATACCCCCGGAAAAAATGTAGTCGAAAGGTTCTATAAATTTCCCCTCCTTATCCTTCGGATGGAAGAAATTGGTTTCTTTGTTAAAGACATTCCGGTAGTTGTAAGAACGATCCTTAAAGAAACGATAATCCTCCTCTTTCCCCAAGTATTTAGCTAATTGGGCGATACACCAATCGTCGTAGGATGCGGCTGTAGTTACGGCTACCGCTTGTCGCTGTTCAAATGGACTTACCTCCGTAAACTCTTCTTTTTCGCCCGGATGCAAAGCCGGGAACCAACCATTCTTATGGTAAAAATCATCCAAAGCAGTTTTAGGCCCCCGATACCAAGGGATCATCGACTCTGTCATCACCGTATGTTTCATTCCTTCGAAAGCCTTTTCCACGTCAAATCGCAACCCTTTGTTTAAAGCATCCGCAAAAACACTTGCCGCATGATTGCCGTTCATGTAATGCGCATCTCCAAACACACAAGGGAAAGTAGGTACCCATCCGGATTGCTCATACATCCGGATATAAGACGCTAATTTTTGTTCCTGAGCCTCCGGATTTAATAGCACTTGCAACGGATGAAGGGCCAGAGAAGTATCCCATACCCAATCATCCACCCAAAAATCCACTCCGTTATCTTCATGTACCTTACCATCATACGCACTGAAATATTTTCCCTCTTCGGAGATATTGACCATTCTCTCGTGTGTCCGGTACAAAGCGGTATAGAATGTGGTCTTTTGATCCTCTGTCCCTCCTTCAATCTTTATTTTGCTCAACACGTCGTTCCATTTCTCCCGAGCTTGCGAAGCTAATTTTTCTACGTTGAAGTCTTTGATTTCATTATACAAATTACGTTTGGCCTGTTCTATCCCGATATAAGAAATTCCATAACGAACATTCACCTCATTCTCCGACGCCGGGAATTCGGCAAATACCAAAGAACGAGAGAGGCTGTCGACTTGAATTGGACGGGCATCAAACTCCAAATAGAAATAGTGTTTTATCCCGGCGAAATTATCATATCCGCACAAAGCTCCATCTTTTATATCGATCTCTCCTCTGCCATTGGCTTTCAACAGGAGAAACCGTCGGTCCGAGTCCTCAAACCGGAAACGATAGATCGCGGATTTAGCAGCTGGAGCAAAATCCACCCCTACGGAGAAATCATCCAAATACACGGAATAATTATAAGGTGTAGATTTTTCATGATCATATCGATACTTTAGATTCTCGTCGAAATCTTTGATATCCCCTCTGTAAGGCAACAGCAGCAATGAATAGCCTTGCCTATGGGAAGGGCTGTTCAGAGCCAGTCCTTCCATACGATCCGTTATAAATTCATTATGAGTTGGAATCATCCGCAACATGCTGTTAGGCAGATGAGTAGTCGGGTAAGTAGGCACAAGCAGATGGCTGATATTCCCAATCCTGTTATTCACATAATCCACGGGTGTTTTTTCTATTTCACTTATGCAACCACATAATAATAGAAATAAAGCTGTCTGAAATAATAGTTTCTTCATGAGATTGTATTTGATAATAGCGATTCCCAAACATCTATCTTACTACAAAGATGGAAAATTAAAATTGATGAAGCAAAATTTTTCCAATCAGACTCAAACTACTTGCCGACAATTGTAGGCTTGCATCCGGCGTATTGATCCTGTCCGTCGCTTGCAAAAAAAATGACAATATCCCCACTAAAATCGTATTTATGTTGTAAATGTTTGATTATTATAGAAGTAATGAAAATGCCAGTTTATTAAAAAATATTACCCTATAGGGAAATTTGAATTAAACAGGGTAGAAAACCAAATTAGATGCAGTAGTAGTTTCGATTCGAACCAATGGCTTTTTGGGGAATATGACAATAACTATTAAGGTCGGAGAAAGACGGTCTGTTTGATTTTTGTGTTTAGTTCTCAATGATTATCGGGTGGACTATGATAAGGTTTATTACAGAAAATAAAAATTAAGCAAAGCCTCTTGTGCGGTCGGCTCTCTTTTTTGTAAAGTTCTTCAAAAAGAATACTTGCCTTTAACATTAAGAGAAGTGTCGGTTTGTCGTGAAAAAGGGATTGTTGGTTGTTGATTTGATTGCTTTTTATATGTTTTGCCGACATATGTATATATCGTGGTGGAGCATGTAGCTATAGGAATGAACGTTTTTAATATCTTTTATTAAAGTCGAAAACCTTTAAGAGGTAAGATTGTCTCAGCTCTTATCTGTTCAAAAGATCGTTTATCCTATGAATATCAAAAGAAGTGTAATTGTAAAGTACTTGCTTTTTAGGAGATTGGATGATGTTGTAGTCCTGGAAGAACTATGGTATTTTTTTATATCGGGGGTAAATGTACGGGAAAAAAGTCATATTAGTGTTTTATTTATATAAAAAATATATCACAAAAAAGCTTTAGAAATATAATTGCTTGAAAATAAAAGCTCCAACTTGTAAAAAAGTGTATGATCCTTCTTTTGTGGGTAAGATATCAAGATTTTATTTTTGATATTCTTATACCTGCTATGTTTATGATATGCAGACTAAGCATGTGTCGGTCTTTGGTTTAACATTCGGATGCGATAAGCTTGAGTTTAGAGCGAATTGCTGTGATAGGAGCTGCTACTTTAGAATAATCGCCATAGTTCTTCCAGAACTAATTATTGTTAAACTTTAAATTATCCAAAGCATGGATTTAGTATCAATGGGAAAAAAGAGGCGGAAACGGATAATAATCCTGCCACTCCTTGCCGGAGTTATAGGATATTATCCATTAGAGACCAGTGCTACTTTGTACAACTATCCGGTGTCGGAAGTCGCACAAAGCAAATCTCTCACGAAAAGAACTGTACAAGGAGTTGTGTATGATGCTGTGACTAACGAAACGCTGATCGGTGTGAATGTCCGTATAAAGGGAACAAGCCAAGGAACGGTTACCGATATGGATGGTAAGTTTTACATCGATGTCACCGGTAAAGATGAATTGATCTTTTCGTACATCGGCTATAAAGAGCATGTTGTGGAAGTCGGCGATTTGGGTGTTATCAATGTGAAAATGCAATCCGACAACGAAATGCTGGATGAAGTGGTCATTGTAGGAGCAGGTACACAGAAAAAAGTATCTATCACAGGAGCGATCACTTCGGTTGAAGGTATAACCTTGAAAACGCCGACTTCTTCGCTTACCAATTCGTTTGCGGGAAAACTATCCGGTATCATCGCAACGACAAGTTCCGGAGAACCCGGACAGGCTTCAACATTTTATATCCGCGGTATCAACACTTTCGGAGGGGTGGCAACTCCTTTGATCCTGCTCGACGGAGTGGAAATTTCCAGTGGCGACCTGAACCGTATTCCGGCAGAATCCATTGAAAGTTTTTCTTTGTTGAAAGATGCATCTGCAACAGCCATCTATGGTAATCGAGGAGCTAATGGCGTTATGTTGGTGACAACCAAAAGCGGATCCGAAAACATGAAGACAACAATCAATGTCTCTTTGGAAACGTCTTATTTCCATCCGATGAACAAAACTGAATTTGCCGATGGACCAACGTTTATGCGGACATACAATGAAGCGGAACAGGCACGTAGTTTGACGACGATCACGCCGAGATATACGGAAGAGCAGATCATGAATACCTTGAACGGAGTTAATCCTTATGTCTATCCCGATGTCGATTGGTACGACTTGCTGTTTAAAAAAGGCAACCTCAACCAACGTGCCAACGTCAACGTGCAAGGAGGCGGCTCGCGTGTAAGATATTATATGAGTTTGCAGGCCAACCATGACACAGGCTTGCTGGATGCTCCGTCTGACTATTATTACAATCCTAATATCAACAACTGGGAATATAACTTCCAAAATAACATTTCATACAAGCTGACCAATACGACGACTATTGATATGCGTATGATAGCGCAGATCGGCAATAAGAAAGGCCCAAACTATAGCGTTTCGGATCTGTACAAAAGTGTTATGACTGCAAACCCTGTTTCTTTCCCTGCCTATTTTCCGGGTGAAGATGGGGATGAACGTCACATCTATTTCGGAAATACATTGATTAAATCGGGAAAATACGGGCAAAATCCCTATGAATACATGATGAGTTCGTTTAAGGAAAACAACTATAACACGTTGAACACATCCATTGTAATCAACCAGGATTTCAGCTTTCTTACGAAAGGGTTGAGTGCAAAAGTGCTGGTCAATTTCAAGAACTATTCATCTGCAAACTACAACCGAACGATCGAGTCTTATTTCTATGAAGTAAAGGAAGGCTCTTTTAATCCTGAAACAGGAGGGTATGAACTGAACTTGTTGCGTACGGGTGAAGATTTTATCCGTCAGTCGGACATCAGCAAAGCCTCTGACCAGACGTTCTATTTGGATGCACGTGTAGACTGGAAACGTAGTTTCGGTATGCATAACATGAGTGCCATGTTCATGTACATGATGCGCGAATACAGGAATAGTATCCTCCCGAACCGCAACCAGGGTTATTCCGGCCGTCTTACGTATGATTATTCCAACAAATATCTGGTAGAATTCAATTTCGGCTATAACGGTTCCGAACGCTTGGCGCGAGAAGACCGTTTCGAATTCTTTCCTGCTGCTTCTGTCGGTTGGGTTATAAGCAGTGAAAAGTTTTGGAAACCGCTCTCCGACTATATCAGTCATTTTAAAATTAGAGGATCCTATGGATTGGTTGGTAGTGACTCGTTCAATGGGGATGCCCAGCATTTCTTGTATCAAAACCAAGTCGGCATAGGTAACGGTGCCAGCTATATAACCGGTCTGCCGACTAATTCGATAACCAGACAGGGGCACTCATTCAACATCCTTGCCGTGCAAAACGCCAGTTGGGAACATGTCAAGAAATTGGATATCGGGGTTGACTTGTCTCTGTTTAATCAAGTGAATATCACGTTCGACTATTTCCGGGACCATCGCGACCGTATTTTGATGAAACGCGCCTCTTTCCCGAAAATTTTGGGATATTGGGGATCTACGCCTTGGAGCAATATCGGTGAGGTTATCAACAAAGGTGTCGAACTGAGCGTAAATTGGAATAAGCAGATAGGAAGGGATTGGAACATCGACTTTAGGGGCAACTTTACCTATAACCAGAACAGATACGAGTATGTGGACGAACCGGACTATCCGTATGTATGGCAGACCAATACCAACAAACCGTTGAACACGCTGAAGGGTTTTGTTGCAGATGGTTTGTTCACCAGCCAGGAAGAGATCGATAATTGGGCCGACCAGTCTCAATTGGGCAGTAACATCATGCCTGGCGATATCAAATATCGGGATATAAACGGCGACGGAATCATTAATAATGAAGACAAAGTCCTATTATCTTCTTATAACAATATACCTCGTATTCAATATGGTTTGGGACTGAATGTCAGATACAGAAAGATTGATTTTGGTGTATTTTTCAATGGTTCGGCAAAGCGTAAGCTTATGATCAATTCCGGTTATGCGCCTTTTATTGCTTCCGGTGGAGACGGGAACAATACTGAGACCCTATCTCGTAATTTGATGCAGTGGATCGCGGATGAGCATTGGTCGGCAGACAATCCGAATCCTAATGCCATCTATCCTCGATTGGGTATTACCGATGCCGATATCAAGAACAATACGCAAGAAAGTTCCTATTGGATACGCAACGGCAACTTCATTCGGTTCAAGACATTGGAAGTCGGCTACAATTTCCCGCATTGCCGCGTTTATTTCACCGGTGACAACTTGGCCGTTTTTAGTCCGTTCAAATTATGGGATCCGGAACTTGCCTGGAATGCATATCCGTTGCAACGGACGTTTAATATTGGAGTTCAACTTACATTCTAATTAATTGAAAACATGATGATAAAAATTAAAAACAAGATGGAAATCTTAAAATATATCGGCCGCTTCATAAAAATGATGTTACCGGCCTGTTTACTGAGTTTGCCTGCCTGCAGCTATTTGGATGTCATTCCGCCGGCACAAGCAGATTATGAAGACACGATGAAAGACGAAGCAACCACATTGGCGTTCCTTTTTACGGCCTATTCGTATGTTGCAGATGTAAACCCCTTCATGTATACCAACATCGAGAATTCTGCTGATGAGATTGTCCACCCCAAGGATTGGGGAATTGCAGAACAGGAAATGCTGTTCGGAAACATTTCTGCCTCCAGCGATCCTGCCAAATGGGAGAATATCTACAATTATATCGGTTATGTTCATTATTTTACCGAGCAATTGGAGAAACTCAATCCTGTCGGTGTGACAGAAGAAGACAAAAATCAATATCGGGCCGAAGCTCATTTTTTGGAAGCCTACTATCATTTTCGGGCATTGGAAGCTTTTGGCCCTTGCCCGATCATTCCGGCCAAAATGGACCAGAATATATCAAAAGAGGAAATTCCCGGACGTTCGCATTTCGATTATTGTGTCGATTATATTGTAGGCAAGTTGGATGATGCTGCCCAGGTCTTGCCCGCCGTACGTGATATAGCAGATCTGGGACGTGCCGATGCTACCATCTGTAAATGTCTGAAAGCACGTGTGCTCCTATATGCCGCTTCTCCTTTGTGGAACGGTTCGTTTTACAACAAAAGTTGGCAAAATTCCCATTATGAAACTCCTGAGTATGGGAATGCCTTGGTCAGCATGACATACGACAAAGCGAAATGGGACCGAGCTTTAGCTGCCTGCCAAGAGGCCTTGAATGCGGCAGAAAGTGCCGGCTACAAACTGTTCGACATCAAAACAGCTAATCAAATTGCCGATCGGCAGAACGTCCCTCTTCCGTTTATCCCCGGAATGGAAGACGATACGGAAGATAACCGGGAATTCAAGGAACTTGTCCGCATGTTTCAATATCTGTCCACCGCGACCGAAGGTGACAACAATAAAGAGATTATTTGGGGACAGATCACGAAAGACAGCAAAGTAACTGACTCGAATCCCAATATCAGCCGCTTACCGGAAAGATGCATCAAGAAGAGTGATAATAGTTGGGCAGGAGGCTATAGCGGTTGGGCTCCAACCTTGAATGCTGCAAAGCGCTTCTATACCATAAATGGAGAATTGCCGGAGAAAGATACGCATTTCTATCCGGAAAGCCAATGGTACACCCGTTATCACGAAGGTGCGTCGAGTCCGGAAAAAACGGAGGACTTGGGCGACAGCAACGTGCAAAACGATATCGTCAAGTTTAACGTCAATCGGGAGGCGCGTTATTATGCGTGGATCGCATTCGACGGCGGACAGTATTCACCAATCCTGAGGAATGGAGAGCCACTTTGGCTGGATTTTAAAAATTCGAAAACCAATGGCAACAGGTCGGGACTGCGTAATGCTGCCGGGACAGGTTTTCTGACGAAAAAATTCGTCACTCCGGATCTCAAATATAACAATACCGGTGGGCTTAGCGGAAGTCGCATACGGGCGCCATTTATTCGATTGGCCGAATTGTATTTGAATCTGGCAGAATGTTATGCTGCTTTGGACCGAACCGGTGATGCTCTTGCTCAATTGAATGTCATTCGCCAACGAGCCGGTGTCAAGGAACTGACTCAAAACGATTTGTCGACCATGAGTTTGACCGAATGGATTCGCAATGAACGTTTTGTCGAATTGTATCAGGAAGGCCATCGCTATTACGACGTACGTCGTTGGTGTATCGCTCCGGATGTGTTGAAGGCTGGCGTGCGCTATGGAATGAACGGAATGGTTATCGACCCGTCTTTTGAAGAGTTTAATCAGCCGACATTAATCAATCAGCCGATCCGATGGAATAACCGGCAGTATTTGGCTCCGATCTTGAATAGTGAAATATACAGTAATCCGCAATTGGTACAGGCTCCGGGTTATTAATTATAAAAAGTAATTTGTATGAAAACAAAATATATATTGGCTGCAAGCGCTTTTGTTTTATTGGGCGCATGCGATGAATCAGAATATGAATTGGAAAATTTGGTTCCGGAGCAATACCATAAAGTGTTATACATAAATAATTCCGGGACAATCGACATGATCCTGTATAATACAGGGGAAGACAACACCTGTAAACTTTCCATCTTCAAAGGAGGAAGCCAGTCGGAACAGACAGCCGATGCAATCATCGGAGTATTGGAACAAGATGTGGTCGACAAAACTTACAGTGAGCCAGAAATGGTTAATTACAAGGTCTTGGCTCCGGAATGTTATTCGATAGAGACGACCGAATTGCACTTTTCGAGCGAAGATCGTTTCAAAAACGTGACAGTGGCCATCCATGTCCCGGAGGTGGAAAAGACGATTGCTCGGAATCCGGGTGCGATATGTGTACTGCCTTTGTACCTGTACAGCCGGACAGATTCTGTAAACGAGTACAAGAACGAGACATTCATCAAAATATCGGAAGTTCTCACGCCGACATTAGGCTTTATGAGTACCGGAATTGACTATCAAACCTACACGGTGGGTTTCGATATGGAAACCGCTAAAATCGAATTCGGGCTTGATACGGACAATAGCTGGGATATCGATTGCATGTTTGAAGTCGATCCCGATTTTGTCGCCGGATATAATGCCGAACACGGAACTTCTTTCGTCGTGTTACCCGAAAAGAACTATTCGTTCGAAAAGGAAATAACACTTTCCAAAGAGAAAAAATCCATTGACCTGCCTGTCACGATTAACGGGAACGGATTGCAACCTGTCGATTATTTATTACCCGTACGCGTCGTGGATGTCTCTCTTTTCGGCATATCCGAGACAACGAATATTTATCTGTTGGCTATCCGTGTGATCGGCAATCAATTCGACCGCTCCAACTGGTCTATTACAACCAATACGGAAGAAAAGACCGGTGAAGGAGCAAACAACGGCGTAGCCACTTGCCTGTTGGATGGCAACATCAATTCTTTCTGGCATTCGCAGTGGAGTGGAGGATCGGTAAATCTGCCTCACGAATTGACTGTCGATGTAAAAGAAACAGTCACTTTCTCCCACTTCGGGCTGATGGAAAGGCAACACGCTTCTTACAAAGATGTGAAAGCCGGAGAATTCTATGTCAGTTCGGATAATACGAACTGGACATTGGTCGGAAAATTCGAAGCCAAACAGGTTTATGAAAACCAAGTATTCCCTGTGACCCCGACTAAAGGACGTTACTTCAAGATTCGAATCACGGAAAGTAACAGGGAGCAAAACTCATCGTTGGCCGAGATTTATGCCTACGGTACAAAATAGCCGGTGACAAAGCTGTGTAAAAACATCTTTATCACGATCTTTCAGGCACGGATTATACGGATAATTTTCCGTGTAATCCGTGCCTAAATGATTTTACCTTTTTACCACAATGCCACTTTTCTTACAATACCCAAATCTTATCCTTCATTGGAATGTTTGTTTGGATTGTCTCCGGTGAAGGTGACCGGAATAGGTGAAGGCACTTTTACCCACTGGGCTCACCAGTTAATAGTCGTATAATTAGATTATTATGCACAAATGTGAGGGTAATTCTCGAATTATGGCGAAAAAAAATATTTTTCTGCTGAGTATTTTTTTCTTTCCCGTTCGTTGTGTATATGTAAGTACTAAGTTAACCATGTGTCGATTTTGTATTTGCATCTAATAATTACAACCGCTTCCTGCGTTTGATCCTGTTGCAGGACGAATTGCTGGCAACGCGTCCTGAATTTAAGGTTGGAACCTGGATTGGCCGTGCCCGTAACCTCGGAAATACCCCTGAAGAAAAGGATCTCTACGAATGGAACGCCCGTGTACAGATCACGACCTGGGGTAACCGGTTGGCGGCCGATGAAGGCGGCTTGCGCGATTATGCCCATCGCGAATGGAACGGTATCCTGAAAGATTTCTATTATATGCGCTGGAAAACCTGGTTCGATTATCAGATGCAGCTTTTGGATGGCAAAAGCCCGGCAAAGATTGACTTTTATGCAATCGAGGAACCGTGGACGAAAACAACAAATGTTTATCCGAGCGAACCGGAAGGAGATTGTATTCCGACTGTACAACGTATATTTGCGGAAATATTCGGGAAATAACATAACATAATTGAATAACATCATGACACGTAAAACAATCTATCTCCTTTTTCTGGCTCTCTTGGTCTTGCCCTGCTTTGCGGTGAGTAAGTACGAATCGAAAATAATGTCTCTCGAAGGAGAGAAATGGTGGGGCGGTGCTGTCGGCTTGGGTTCGAAGATGCCTTTTGAAGGCGACTTGCGTTTGTTCGACCTTTCCGCTGAGAATCTGAACAATCAGAACGTACCGCTTCTGCTCTCTTCCGAAGGACGGTATATATGGAGTGACAAGCCGTTTTCTTTTCAGATGGAGAATGGGGAGTTGTGTTTGTACTCCGATTATGAGAAGATAGAACCTGTATTGGCGGGCCGTACGTTGAAGGAGGCCTATATGGCTGCTTCAGCCAAGCATTTCCCGCCTTCCGGAGATTTGCCGGACCCGCTCTTCTTCTCCATGCCGCAGTACAATACTTGGATCGAGCTGATGTACAACCAGAATCAGGCGGATATCTTGAAATATGCGGATCATGTGTTGGAGAACGATTTCCCGGTTGGCGTGTTCATGGTGGATGACAACTGGCAGAAATATTATGGCAATTTCGATTTCAAGCCCGAACGCTTTCCCGATCCGAAAGGGATGATCGACCGCCTGCACAGGCAAGGGTTCAAGATCATGTTCTGGATTTGCCCGTTCGTCAGCCCGGACAGCCCGGAGTTTCGTGAGCTTCAGCAGAAAGGGTATCTGATCAAGAAGAAGGGAACGAACAAAGCCGCCATCATTCCTTGGTGGAACGGTTACAGTGCTTGCTATGACTTGAGTAATCCGGCTGCCGCCGAACATCTGAAACAGCAGTTGCGTGGCATGCAGGAGAAATACGGTGCGGATGGCTTCAAGTTCGATGCCGGTGATATCGGCCATTATAATGATCCGGATCTGGAGTTCTATGATAAGTCGGCGACCTCTGTCGATATGTGCGAGTATTGGGCGAAGATCGGGTTGGACTTCCCGTTCAACGAATATCGTGCCGGATGGAAGATGGGAGGTGAGGCACTGGTTCAGCGTCTGGGAGATAAAGATTATTCCTGGAATGCGGTCGGCCTGCTGATCCCCGACATGATTGCTGCCGGACTTGTAGGATATGCTTATGCTTGTCCGGATATGATCGGTGGAGGCCAGTTCGGGTCTTTTCTGGGAGTAGACCAGACAAAGCTCGATCAGGAATTGATTGTCCGTTCCTGCCAGGTACACGCCTTGATGCCGATGATGCAGTTTTCGGTGGCTCCGTGGCGTATTCTCGATGAAAAGCATTTGGCAATTTGCCGCGATTATGCTCACCTGCACGAGAAAATGGGAGCATATATCCTGGAGCTGGCGCACCATGCCGCAAAGACCGGTGAACCGATCATCCGGCACATGGAATATGCCTTTCCACACCAGGGATTCATTGATTGCAAAGACCAGTTCATGTTGGGCGACAAATATCTGGTAGCTCCGGTATTGACAAAGGAACATACACGCAAGGTAATGCTGCCCAAGGGAGTATGGAGGGACGATACGGGCAAAAAGTTCAAAGGTCCGAAAACGATTGAAGTGACAGCCCCTCTGGAACGCTTGCCCTGGTTTGAAAAAATAAAATAAACGGGTGGAAACACGACCTCCGATTTATGTGACCGGACGCTAATTTGCATCTTCTGCAACATCAGCGTCCGGTCCTTTTCTTGCCATTTTCTTTTCTTTAAAAATTTGTACTATCTTTATCGGCGAAAAGGATTATCATGGAAACGGCTTCGGAGATAAAAGCATTTAATAAGTTGTTTGCTGAATATCATGGATTGTTTGTGCGTTTTGCCAATACATATCTGCAAGATGAGGTGGCAGCGGAGGATATTGCTGTCGAGGGGATCATGTATTATTGGGAAAACCGCCATTCTCTTTCTTCCGATTCGAATATCCCGGCCTATATCCTGGAAGCAATCAAACATAAATGCTTGAACTATCTTCGTCATCTTCGTGTCCGTGAAGATGTGGAACAACGCATTCAGGAACACCAGCAACGGGTGAACAGCCTGAGGATTGCCACCCTTGAAGCCTGCGATCCTCAGGAAATCTTCAGTTCGGAGGCCGGTCGGCTTGTCGACGAGGCCTTGGCGATGATGTCCGACAAGACTCGCCGGATCTTTATCATGAGCCGCTATGAAAATAAAACATATCCGGAAATCGCCGCCCATTTTTCTCTTTCCGTCAAGAGTGTGGAGTTTCACATCTCCAAAGCATTGAAGATATTGAAAGTGAAACTGAAGGACTATATGGCGATTGTTTTGTTCATTTGAGATAAAGTGTTTTGGGAAAAATGATATTTCTTTTTAGGGGATATCCTTTTTGAGGTGCTTATTATATAAGAAACTTGAAAAACACATTATCAAATAAGTAACATGAGAAAACAGATTTATTGCCTTTTGTCTCTTTTATGGATTAGCAGCCTTTCCGTATCGGCAGCCGATCGCTGGACCATTAATCCTGCCGGCGGTATTACCTGGCAGGTAGATGAGCGTATCCCACATGAAGATCATATTGAAATGAGCGGGTTGAAAGTTTCGACCGTGCTTCGCTACGGAGTCGATGCAAACGGAGCCTTTATGCTGAACAGAAGTATGGTATGGCCGATGCTCCGCACGATTCCGAATAATACGCATGCCAGCCTGATGCGTCGCTTTGCCTGGAACGTGACGGATATGGTCGAGGTAAACGGACGGTCTTTGCTGAATGAGAAAGTAAAAGAGATTACCTTGAACGGCACGATGGTCGTGCAGAGCGAATACGTGCTTCCCCGTAAGGGAAAACTCGGCTTGACACGTATCCTGTTCCCTTCCGTTTCGAATCCGGCTTTTTGTGAAAAATATATTTTACGCAATATAGGCGAATCTGCGATATCGGTGGAAATTCCTTCTTCCCGTTCGGTTGTCGAGACAGATGCCACAAAGGGGGTGGATGGCAGCTATAAGTTGGTTTCGACAATCAACGGACAGGCAGCCTGCCAGTTGCAACCGGGCGAGGAGTTGACTTTCAGTGCGGTTTTTACCGGATATAAAAAGGATGAAAGCGAGCTTTCGTTCGATATTGACCGGGAATTGCAGGCCCGGCAGGATTTGATTGCCGGCTTTTGGAATAACCTGATCCTGGATACGCCCGATCCGGTCATCAACACCATGTTCGCTTTTGCAAAAATCCGTGGAGCGGAAAGTATTTACGACACGAAAGGCGGACTGATGCACGGTCCCGGCGGCGAATCCTACTATGCAGCCATCTGGGCGAACGACCAGGCAGAATATATCAACCCTTTCTTCCCTTACTTGGGATATGAGGTAGGGAACCGTTCCGCATTGTGCTCGTATGAGCATTTTGCCCGTTTCATGAATCCGGAATACAAGCCGATTCCCAGTTCGATCATAGCGGAAGGCCTCGACATCTGGGCGGGAGCCGGTGACCGCGGTGATGCGGCGATGGTTGCCTATGGCGCTTCCCGCTATGCTTTATCCCGAGGAGATAAGGCGGAAGCCGAAAAGTTGTGGCCGTTGATCGAATGGTGCTTGGAATATTGCCGGCGTAATCTGAACGAAAGTGGAGTAGTGGCTTCCGATGCAGATGAACTGGAAGGACGTTTCCCGGCAGGGAAGGCGAATCTTTGTACTTCCTCCTTGTATTATGATGCTCTGATCTCTGCCGGTTATTTAGGGAAGGATTTGGGCAAACCTGTTGCTGCTTATGCCCGCCAGGCAACGGCTTTGAAGAAAAATATCGATCGCTATTTCGGCGGGACGGTCGAGGGCTTCGATACCTATCGGTATTATGAAGGCAACGATGTCTTGCGTTCTTGGATCTGTATTCCGCTCACGGTCGGGATCGAGGATCGGAAAGATGCGACTATCCGGGCGTTGTTCTCTCCGCGCCTGTGGACGGAAAATGGTTTGTTGACACAGGCGGGAAGTGAAACATTCTGGGACCGCTCTACCTTGTACGCGTTGCGTGGCGTGTATGCTTGCGGTGAGACGGAGAAGGCTACCGGTTATTTGAAATTCTATTCTTCCCAACGCCTGTTGGGTGAACATGTCCCTTATGCAATCGAGGCATGGCCGGAAGGCAACCAACGCCATCTTTCAGCCGAAAGCGGCTTGTATTGCCGTATCATCACGGAAGGAATGTTCGGCATTCGTCCGACCGGCCTGAATTCGTTTGTCTTTACTCCCCGCTTGCCGCAGGAGTGGGATCATATGAACCTGCGTAAGATTTGCGCGTTCGATAAAGTTTTCGATATCGAAGTGAAGCGCTTTGGTGGTAAGCTGCAAGTTGCTGTTGTCGCTGACGGAAAAACGATCTGTAACCGGAAAATAAAAGAAGGCGAAAATATCCGGATAAAATTTTAGGGGGTTGCTTCCGAGAGGTGCTTATATTGTATATGGACAGAAATGTATTACATCGGTTTTTTGCAGGAACAGCCTCTTTTGAAGAGGAAGAGGCTGTTTGCGATTGGGTGGATGCTTCTGATAAAAATCGGGAAGAGCTGATAAGGGAGCGGAAATATTTTGATGTGCTGTTGTTGCATAAGGCAAAAAATAGCAGTATGCCACAATCCGGCCACCGTTTCAGCCTGCCTTTTGTTATCGGAGAATCGCTGAAGATCGCTGCTGCTATTTCCGTATTGGTAATGTCAGCTCTATACATATATAATAGCGTATCAAAACCGGCTCCTGTATTGGCGATGAACAAGATAGTCGTCCCACCGGGCCAACGGGCTAATCTCACTTTGTCCGACGGGACGAATGTTTGGCTGAACGCTTGCAGTGAGTTGACCTATCCGGCCTCTTTTACGGAGGAATCTCGTAACGTCTCGCTGAAGGGGGAAGCTTATTTCGATGTCTCTAAAGATGCGGAACATCCGTTTGTCGTACAGACGAAGAAATGCGATATAAAGGTTTTGGGTACGGAGTTCAATGTGCAGGCAGATGAGTCGGATTGCGAATTTTCAGCAGCTCTGCTGGAAGGCTCCATCGAGTTGACGAATAAAATGAATCCCGGTCCTTCCATCCGGCTTGCTCCGATGCAGAAAGCGGAGTGGACGGGCGGTAAAATAGTGGTCGATTCGATCCGTAACTTGGATAATTATCGCTGGAAAGAGGGATTGATCTGCTTTGAAGATATGCGTTTTGCCGATTTGATGCAACGTTTTGAGAAAACTTATGATATCCGTATTGTGATTCAGAACAAAGGGCTTCATGATTATAAATGCAGTGGGAAATGCCGTGTTTCGGACGGTGTGGATTTCATTTTGCAGGTGTTGCAACGCAGTACGCGTTTTACTTTCTTTCGCAGCGACGATAATACGATTATCTACATAAAGTAAGTGTCTAACCTTAAATAAAAACGAGAAATGCCTATGGAATGAAAAGAAACAGAGTACAGGAAATAATGTGAAAAAGGCGATGAATGTGCGAGATTCACCGCCTTGCAATTAACACATGTCTAACACAAGTATTAATCTTTAAATATTACAAAGTTATGAATAAATTACCTTTGTCGGGGTTTTGTCTCTTGTTAAAATCACGGCATAAACATTTATTTAGGATTATGAGAATAACCTATATGTTCTTATTTGCAGCCATTTTCTGTTTGCATGCAGAGAATGCGATATCGCAAAAGATCACCCTGCAGGGTGATAATCTTTCAGTAAAGGATTATTTGAATACTATTGAAAAGCAAACGGATTACCTCTTTATTTATGATGCCGGCGTAAATGTAAATAAGAGGATATCTGTTAATATGGTTGGTAAGTCTATCAAGGAAGTTTTGGATAACCTCTCTACCCGGTTGGGATTGAATTATTCCCAGAAGGGTTCTTATATTGTCCTGTCGAGCTATAAGGCAAAGGATACATCCGCTCCGGTCGTTACCCAGCAGAAGAAAACGATTACGGGGGTCGTCACGGACGATTTGGGCGAACCGATTATTGGTGCCAATGTAATAGAGAAAGGCACTACAAACGGTATTATCACCGATATCAATGGTAAATTTACGTTGGAAGTCGCTCCGGGTGCGGTCGTACAGGTGTCATATATCGGTTATAATACGCAGGAAATAAAGGTGGGTAACCAGTCGGCATTAGTTATCCAGATGGTTGAAGATACCCAGGCATTGAGCGAGGTTGTGGTTGTCGGTTACGGTGTTCAGCGCAAAGTGACGACTACCGGTGCCGTTACCAAACTGGAAGGTGATGAAATCAATAAGATGACAGTGGTAAATGCCACAAAAGCTTTGCAGGGTTTGAGTCCCGGTATTACGGTAGTCGACCGTGGCGGTGCGCCGGGAAGTGACGATCCTGAAATCTACTTGCGTGGTGTCGGTACGACCGGCAATGCCAAACCGTTGGTATTGGTGGACGGTATCGAAATGTCTTTGAGCCAGATCCCTTCTTCCGAAATCGAGAATATCTCCGTTTTGAAAGATGCCGCATCTGCTTCTATCTATGGTTCGCGTGCAGCTCACGGTGTAATCTTAGTAACAACCAAACGTGGTAAGGAAGGGAAAGTGAAATTATCGTACGACGGTACGATCGGTTTCCAGGACCGGGCGGTAAGAGCCGAGCAGGTTTCCGCACGCGAATATATGACGATGGTCAATGAAGCCTTGATCAATTCAGGTGGTTCAAGCAAGTATTCGGAAGACGATATTCTGGCAACGGAAAGAGGTGATGATCCGTATAACCATTCTTATCTGAACTGGGCTAATGAAGTGTATAAACCGACTTATATCACACAGCATACCTTAAACCTGACAGGGGGTAGCGAAGTCGGTCGCTATCTGGTTTCGTTTGACTATCTGGATCAGCCCGGATTGGTTAAGAACACGGAATATCAGCGTTATAGCTATCGTGTCAATACGGATTTGAACATTGGCAAGATGCTGAAAGTAAGTAGTGACGTGACATATCGCCACATCGACCGTTTGTGGCCGGAAGCGTTGGGCAGTGTGCAATCTGATGTATGGAGCATGCAACCGACTTCTCCGGTAAGATATGAAAATGGCGATTACCGTTTGGACAAACAGAACCGGAATGCTATTTCGCTTATGGATATGGATGTGGTTGGAGAAGACCGCTATAACAAAGATATTATTTACGGACAGGTAAAAGCCGACTTCGAGCCTATAAAAGATTTGGTCTTTACGGGTATGGCTTCTTTGAACGGTTCATGGGACAGAAGGAAGATCCATTATAAGAATCTCAAGTTTCGGATTTAGACTTTGAGGTTGAATTTATTGCAT
>UMLO01012387.1_pt1 | contig 70599 bp, 60 predicted proteins | sample 1966551 | NCBI WGS metagenome assembly UMLO01 (sample SAMEA4836201, study PRJEB28245) | human gut metagenome | biome: gut microbiome; material: fecal sample | place: Denmark | collected 2008
TATTTCAAAGAACTATTGCGATTTTTTAGTGGACACTAATGACATTTCGACTAACTTCTCCTTTGCCCGCAATCATTACACAGAGATCGACGAATCTGCCAATGCATACGAATGGGAAAAGAAAACCGGACGTCCGATCAACTTTATCACCGGATACATCGCCAACGGAATTGCCCGTACAGATGAAGATCTAAAAGGATTGCCCAAATACAACGGTGGTTTCAGCTGGTCGAAAGGCGACATCATCTTAGAGGACATCCATGGAGCCGGAGGCGTTGGAGGACCTGACGGTGTTGTCGACGGGAATGACCGCGCGATACTTTCCCTCTACAGCAAAGACCCCGAAATCACTTACGGTATCAGTCTGGGAGGAGAATGGAAAGGTATCGACTTCACTATGTTCTTCCAAGGGGTAGGTCACCGTTCCATCATGTTTGAAAACCGTGGCGACACTTGGACGGAACAATCCGTTCTGGCGATCTGGGCAGATTCCTATTCACCGGATAACCTGGACGCACGTTATCCGCGTGTCGGCGGGACAGGTTCATATGGCGCAAACTCACAGGCTTCTTCCTTCTGGTTGCTAAATGGGAACTATTTCCGTTGTAAAAACATCGAATTGGGATATACGTTCCCTAAACGTTGGATGAACACAATAGGAGTCAATAACCTGCGTCTCTATGCCTCCGGAACAAACCTGTTTGTCTTTGACCATATTGGGATCTACGACCCCGAAAACAGCGGCCCACGTGGCGCATACCAATATCCGTTGATGAAAAGTTTCAACTTCGGTTTAAGTTTAACGTTCTAATCATTGAAAAGTAGTTTAAGATGAAAAAGATATTTATCACCTGTGCAGCAATACTGGCTTTGCTGCCCTCTTGTGCCAGCGTGCTGGACAAAGAAGACATGAATTCCATCTCCGAAGACAAGGTGTGGGCTGACCCGACCCTGGCTACTGCGTTCGTCAACGGACTGTATGTGAGCATTCCCGGTTGGGACGTTTCCTTGGCTGATGCGACTGACGAGGCGACCGGTGGCGGAAGCTGGTGTTACGGAACAGTGACACCCGACAGTCCGATCTGGTATTGGCCCTACTCGAATATTCGAAACACGAACACCTTCATTCAAAACATACAAGACCCTTCGGTCTGCTCCATCGAAAACGAGCAACTGAAGTCGCGTCTCCTTGCAGAAGCTCGTTTCATACGCGCCTACCTCTATTTCGAAATGGTTAAACGATACGGTGGTGTGCCCCTGCTGACGAAACCGCAAGAGTTGACGGATGACCTGATGGTGAGACGTAACTCAACCAAGGAATGCTTCGACTTCATCATCACTGAACTGGAAGCCTGCAGCCAAGTCCTGCCCGATAGTTACGATGCGGCAGACGAAGGGCGCGTGACGAAAGGAGCAGCACAATCCTTCCTCGGCCGTGTTCTGCTATTCCGTGCGAGCAAGCAATTCAATCCCAACAACAATCCACAACTTTGGCAACAGGCATATGACTATAACAAGAAGACGCTGGACTACCTGCTCGCACAAGGTTATGCCTTGCAAGAAGACTACGAGAAACTGTTCTTGGATGAGATGAACAAAGAGGTCGTCTTTGCCATTCGCTATATCAATCCGGGACGTACGCACAACCGCGATGCCGCTGTAAGGCCAATCAAATTCTCGCAGAACGCAAGCGGAGGATGCCACCCGACCCAAGAAACCTTAGATCATTTCCCGACTGTCGACGGAAAACGGTTCACGATCGAGGATATCCAAGAAGGCCAAGACATACGCGACCTGTGGAAAAACCGCGACAAACGGTTCTATGCTACGATCGTCTACCAGGAATCCATTTATTTCAACGAGGAGATGGAATTGCAAGAGAATGCAGAAAACGACTATGCCTACGGAAAGAACGTTGGAAGTAAAACCGGCTACTATTCCAAAAAAGCGATCGATCAAAGTCTTTCTATCACAGATGCTCAGGCTTCAGGAACCGATTATATCGACATCCGCTTGGCCGAAGTGATGCTGAATTATGCCGAAGCAGCCGTCGAAGTCGGAAAGAACGACGAAGCCTTCGACATGCTGAAGCAGATTCGCAAGCGTGCAGGCATACACGAGACGAGCACGGATCCGGAGTTGAAAGGTAAACTTTATGGGCTCGATCCGAACATGAACCAAACGGAAATGCGTGAAGCAGTTCGTGAAGAACGTTTCGTCGAATTCCTCTTCGAACAAAAACGTTTGTGGGATATGCGCCGTTGGATGATCTACGACCAGATCATGAACGGACAGGGTAAGCGTCACGCCTTGGTCTTGAACAAACAAGCCAATGGCGATTACACATGGTACCTGTTCGACCGCGACAACACGCCGATGATCACCAACCAGAACATTTACTTCCTGCCGATGAAACGCGGCGAGATGAGCAACAACCCGAATCTGGAACAGACAAAAGGCTGGGAAAACGGAACGTTTGACCCTCAGGCCGGACTCTGATAGGAAACGGCATTTCTTACTTCCATTGGGGTTCCGATGGGGGTGGAAATGCCGTTTTTTGTTTCATTTGTCAGAAAGTCATACACAATGAGACTCCCGGACGGAAAGAGACAGAGCCGTCCGGAAGCGGAGAAGAAAGGTTCTGGCCTTGCAAAGAGATTGAACGGGCTTTCCGTTTGTTGGAATATCCCAAGCAGAACATGGGGATACTGGCCAATATCAGACAGCCTCCTCCTATCAAAAGTGCTGCAGATCCTACGTCCCGCGACTTGGAATATGGGGCTTCAAGTCCGGATAGCGCCAAACAATATGCTCCTCCGACCGAAGCAACCCCGACCATGGAAAAAGTCCATCCCAAGGCTTTGAAAGTCTTATGCTTCTTCCAATAATGCGCTTGCCAATCCGATGTTTGTTGAATAGAAGCGACTTCATCCACCGGTTGCCTTTTTTGCCCGTAAACAGATATGGACAAAAATAAAACCAAAAAGAACAATGATAACTTCCGTTTCATACCCACTCAATGTATTTAAGGTTATAATATTTGACAAAATCTCATTATTTCATTCGCTATCGCAATCAGACCGAGCCTTTCAGAACTGAAAGTATATAAACGGCTGTACGCCGGCACTCTTGAATTGCACGACAACAAAAATCGCGATTGCCAACATCACCGCCTGCACAAGCAAAGGAGAGCGGGTGACTACCGCCTGCAAGCCGTTTTCGGCCGATTTCGGCATGAAATGCAGAATGTAACCCACCACCATCAAGATAAATACCCCTTTATAGCCCGTCACAAACTGTGTGAAGACCTCCGGGTGGAAATTCGTGAAAATCTGCGTCAGCATCTCTCCTACCGCCTGCATCGAATCGGCACGGAACAAGATCCAGCCGAAGCACACCAGATGGAAAGTAAGCAAGATGCCTAACACTCTTCTCCAAGGTTTCATTTCCGACCCTAAGGGCTTGAAACTGCTGAAATGGTTCATTACGAACTTATGGACAGCCAGTGCAACCCCATGCAGGGCACCCCAGAGGATAAAACTCACGGAAGCCCCGTGCCACAAACCTCCCAGCAACATCGTTATCAGCAGGTTGATGTATGTCCGTATTTTCCCTTTCCGGTTGCCTCCGAGCGAAATATACAAATAGTCTTTCAACCATGAAGAAAGCGAGATATGCCAGCGTCGCCAGAACTCCGTGATGGTCGCCGACTGGTAAGGCGAATCGAAGTTCACGTTAAAGCGGAATCCTAACAGCAACGCAATCCCGATCGCCATATCCGAATAGCCGGAGAAATCGCAATAAATCTGCAAGGCATAGCCATACACGCCCAACAGGTTTTCCACTCCCGTGTAAAGCAAAGGAGCATCGAATATGCGGTCGACGAAGTTCAAGCTGATATAGTCGGATATGACGGTTTTCTTGAAGAGTCCGCACAAGACGAGGAAAAGCCCTTCCCCGAATTCGGCCCGCGTGACGGCCGGTGTCTTATAAATCTGCGGGATGAAATCGCGTGCCCGGACGATCGGGCCGGCTACCAACTGCGGAAAGAAAGAGACGTAGAAAACATAGTCGATCCAACGCCGGAGGGGGTCTATCCTGCCCCGGTACACATCGATCACGTAGCTGATGGTCTGGAACGTAAAGAAAGAGATGCCGACCGGCAGAAAGATATCCAACGGCTGATAGGTTATGTTCTGCAACGAAGCGTTCCCCAACTGGTATCCCAATTCATGGGCGACGGAAGCCGCGATCTCACGCAGGAAATTGAAGTATTTGAAATATCCCAACAGCCCTAAGTCGATACACAGGCTCAGGACAACCCAAGCCTTACGTCCCCACCGGGAAACTGTCCTGGCCATGCACTGCGCGATGCAAAAATCGGATGTCGCGACAAACAGCAAGAGAAGAAAAAACATCCCGCTGCTCTTATAATAGAAATAGAGGGAAAACAACGTGACGTAAATAATACGTGTCAGCAGATGCTTCCTGAGCGACATATAGATAATCAGGAAACCGATAAAAAGGAAGAAAAACAACCCGCTGCTGAAAAGCATCGGCTCGCTTCGCTGGTAAACCAACAAATCGCCCAGCTTATCAATGGACAATTGACTATTGATAATTGACAATTGAGGGATTGTATTCGCTAATTGAGATATAATAAAATTCGTCATAATCTTTCCTCCGCTTTCTCCAATTCTTCCGTTTCCCCGGCTTTCTCGGTTTTTGTCCATTGGTAAGAACGCAGAAGTGCTCTTACCAAAAGCGTCCCTTGTTCGCGATAACCTTCCTTTGTGAAATGGATACGGTCGCGCCCCATCAACTTCTCCTTGTGCCATTTGACGCAAGAACCCTTCCCGCCCGTGGCGGCAAACAGGTCCCAACAAGCTACCCCCTCTTCATGAGCTGCTTTTACAATTGCCTTTGCGGCGAGCTGAGTATTCGCGTTGCGGACATACGTCCGTTTTTTATTGACATACGTCCGCTTGTAGCATTCCGGTGGAGTGGTGAGCATGATAGCCGTCTCCGGCATATATTTCTTGACAAGAGAAACGAACGCACGAACCTGCCCGCCGAATTCTTCCGTACGGAAACGACGGCCGAAAGTTTCGTTCGTCCCCAGCGAAACAATCAACAAAGACGGTTTCAGCAAGGCCAACTGGCGGACGTAGGCTTCGTCCGTGTAATTGACATACATCGCCCCGTTCACACCGACCGAATGGTAGAGGATGCCCGGATTGCCGTTTGTCAGGTTGAAACCGTAATAAACATTTTTGAAAGTGGAGGCCGGCAACAGCTTGTCCGTCCCTTGTTTTCGCCGGGTGCTGTGCAGTTGCAACGTATCCACCGGATAAGAGATGCGGAACGTATCGGCCAGGACACCTGCGACAGCCGGAACTGTTGCCAAGGAAGTCTGTATGGAATCTTTGAGCGGGCCGGTCGGTAACATCGGCATGGATTTCTCCCCCCGGTAGAGGATTGCCCGGTTGAAAGAATAGCCTGCCCCGTTGTTAGGGGCTATCCGGACATCCAGATTGATGGATGGTGAGACGGATTGGATACCGATCCCGCCGATTCCGACCGGACATTTCTTGTTGGCTTGTATGCAACGTCCCGCCACCCATTCGCGGACGGCAGAGGAGATGAAATAGTCGTCCGGCTCATTTGTCCGGCTCAACTTGAAAGGGGCGATCCATCCGCGTCCGGCATTCCCGAACTGCTCCTGCAAGAGACGCATCACCTTGCCCGAATAATAGCCGGCCTGTATGTGGGAATCGCCTAAATGGACGATCGTCAATACGGTATCCTTCCCTGCCCTGAGCGAATCCAGCCCGGCAAAGAAAGCCTGCAACGACGAGGGCGACAGGATCGAATCGACCTCCTGCCCGATCGAATAAGTGCGGGAAGGGAGCGCGGGAAGGGGCAGCTTCCCTTTTGCACCGGCGGCACTGACTGCCATCCAAACCAAGCAAGTCGATAGACTAACGAGCCACTTTGTCTGCTTCATCATAAAACTCCTTTTCTAATAATATTGCATTCAACAAGGCAGAAGCGATCTCTTTTCCTCCTCTGAAACTCAAATGTGTATAATCTTTGCTGGCCCAGTTGTTTTCGACGAACCGGACCATGCTGTTTTCTCCTCCCATCGCCCCGAAAACATTCCAGAAAGCGACACCCGAACGGCGGGCTGCCTGCCGCTGCGCGTGCAACAAGGCCAATACGGCGGGCATCGTTTCGAATGATCCGTCTACTTGCCGGCTTCTGTCCGAAACGCCCAACATCAGGATGTCGGCATCCGGAAAACAGACGCGTACGTGGCGTACGGCTTCTTCCATCCGTTTGGCGTACCAACCATACTGGAGAACGCTGTCGCTGACGATATTCAACCCGTACTGCAAAACGACCAGATCATAGGGGCGTATCTCGTTCAACTCCCGGCAACGGGCGCTGTCCAACCTTGAAAGGATCATACCGGAATTGCCGCGCAACGAATAATTGTCCACGATCACCCCTGAATTATCTTCGAGTGCAACCCCGAGAGCACGGAAACCTGCCGTATCGGCAAAGCTGAAAGAGGCCTCCGTAAAGGTCCCCGTCTGTTCGTATTGCGTGATGACGGAGGTCGGTTCCAAGGTTTCGCGGATCGTATCGGACGTGCCGTTGCAAACCAATTCCATCCGTGTGCGGGTATTCGTTTCATACAAGAATTTGAGGGAAGAAACCGTTTTCAATTCAGGATAACGGTCTGTCGTCTTCACCGAGATGGACGGCTTCTCTTCTTTCGGTTCGAACGTCATTCCGGAAAGCGTATACCGGTGATGGTGGTCCGTCAGCATGGACCAGGTGGTCCAACCTTCCGCCTTCTGCTCGATCGTCGGGCGGAACTGGGCGGCGACCGACGTAATCGGGACGAACCCGACTCCGCGCCCTCCGAACTGCTCCTGCATTCCCGAACGGAAATCGGCCACCACGATATCACCTTCGATAAACGAATCACCCAAAAAGGCGACACGCACCGGTCGGTCCGCCTCTCTGCTATTTCCCAGAGCGGCAAAGAACCGTTTCAGACCTATGTGCCCGACGGAGTAATCCTCGATACGCGTTCCCAGCGAATCGGCTCCCTGGTCTGCATACATAACCTTGTAGAGCGAGTCGCGCAGTGCAAGCGCGACAGAATCGATGCCCGTTGTTTTCAGGATCGAATCGCGCACGGCGGCCGAATCTATCCGGACCGTATCCGGTTGTTCCAATTGCATACGTAAGGAATCCATAGCTAAGGATTCAGGCTTTATCCTGAGATCGGAAAGCAAATCAACTTTTTTTATTTTCATCCCGAACAACTGGTCCGGTAAGTAATAAAATCCCAAGCAGATACCTAACGTAATAAGTAGCAGGAGCAAAAGCCTGCCGAAATTATTATCTTTATTCATCTGAGTACTCTCTTTCGAAACCACAAAGATACGAAACATACGCAATTTATTACAAAATCTTCCGTTTCATATTTATATTGATGATATGGATGGCATTGTCATACAATTGAATCCGGATATTGGGATCCATTCATTGGCCCCGGACAAAACGGATGTCATTTGCATTGGGCGGAGTAGAACCCCGCCCCTACGGGACATCATTATTTATTACATACCAACAAACAACAAATATGGAAACACCGAAAAACAGAAACTGGAAAGTATTGAAAAGTGAATATCTGTCCCGCCAGCCTTGGTTTACCGTGCGCAGGGAGGAAGTGGAATTGCCGAACGGGAACAGGATTCCTGAATATTATATATTCGAATATCCGGAATGGATCAATGTGATCGCAATCACCAAAGAACAGAAATTCGTATTTGTCAGCCAGTATCGCCATGGCCTGGGTATCACGGCTTACGAACTTTGTGCCGGTGTCTGCGAAAAGGAAGACGCTTCCCCACTCGTCTCCGCCCGGCGGGAATTGCTTGAAGAGACCGGTTACGGCAACGGGAATTGGAGCGAACTGATGGTCATAGGTGTCAATCCGAGTACCCACACCAACCTCACCTATTGCTATCTTGCCACGGATGTCGAACCGGTCACAGCCCAACATCTTGAAGCTACTGAAGACCTGAGCGTCCACCTCCTGACTCTCGACGAAGTAAAAGAATTACTACTGAACGACCGGATCAAACAAGCGCTCCATGCAGCCCCTCTTTGGAAATACATGGCAATGAATCATTTGATTTGAGAATACCGAATCGGCAACCATTCATTGAAGTAAGTTACTTTTTTTTACCGAACAACTCAGAATGACTGCCGATTCTAAGTAAATCAATTATATTTCCTCAATCAAACTTCCTACATTGTCAAATGTTTTTTTATTCTTGGTTGTGCGTGCTTATTGTTTATTTTTTCCAAAATACCCATTCGTTTAAATCGAAACACATAAGCATGAAAATCCATTTTCATACCCATAAAAATAGATTTTCCCGCAAGGGTAATATTTTTTAATAATCTTATACATGCTATAACGCTGGTTTTCAGCGGGCGTCTAAAACATGCTTTTAGAGGGGGATATTGTCACATTTTCGGAATCTGCATAACGATGTATTGCACAATCCCGAAAAAGCTGTATTTTTGTTCGCATTAGCAACATATCACCGATGAAGTTCAAACTTAGTATCATATTCGCATTATTTTTTACCATACTTTGCACCAACCGGCTACAGGCTCAGGAAAAAGCCTTTCCCAAGAAAGGAGAAGGCGTCACCCTGTTCCTCAAACGCCATAACCGCACAGGCGCCGCATACCAGAAGCAGTTCATCGAGCTGAACAGAACCAAGTTAGGCAAAGGAAACGTCCTTCGGATGGGAGTCAAATACACGCTTCCCCCCTTACAGGGAAAAGAAGCTGTCGCAGCTGCTGCTGCCAAACGGGCGAACTACGAACCGCTGTTCGGTAAGGACCTGGCCTCCTACAAAGTGACATCGTCCGAATTGAAAGGCGCCTGCTTCTACCTGGTCAGCGGACATGGAGGTCCCGATCCGGGAGCAATCGGGCGGATTGGCAAAGTCGAGTTGCACGAAGACGAATATGCCTACGACATCGTGCTCCGCCTGGCACGCAACCTGATGATGAAAGGTGCCAAAGTCCACATCATCATCCAGGATGCCAAAGACGGAATACGCAACGACAAATACCTGAACAACAGCAAACGGGAGACCTGCATGGGCAGTCCGATCCCTTTCAACCAGGTTCGCCGCCTGAAACAACGGAGCGACAAGATAAACGCCTTGTTCAAGCAAGATAAATACGCCTACAAACGGGCTATCTTCGTGCATGTGGACAGCCGTAACAAAGGCCACCAGACCGATGTTTTTTTCTACCACCAGGACAAGAACTCCGAAAGCAAACATCTGGCGAAAACCATGCGGACGACTTTCTCCCATAAATACAAGAAGCATCAACCGGGACGCGGGTTTACCGGGACAGTGGACGGGCGGAATCTCTACGTGTTGAGACACACGACACCGGCCTCCGTTTTCGTCGAGTTGGGCAATATCCAGAACAGTTTCGACCAGCAACGAATCATCCTGAGCGACAACCGCCAGGCCCTTGCAAACTGGCTCTGCGAAGGATTTGTCACCGATTACAACCGCTATAAGAAAAAAACACGGTAAAAAATGACATTCATCCGTTAAAAGAACTACCTTTGTAATTAAAATTTGACAAAAGATAATTACCCGGTAATTGTCGATTGTCAATTATCAATTGTCAATTATAATATGAGCAATCCGTATATATCTCCGTTCGCGAAACCCGTATATGTCATGTTGAAACCCGTCGGTTCGGTTTGTAACCTGGCGTGCGAATACTGCTACTACCTGGAGAAGGGGAAACTTTACCCGGAGGTGAAAAACCATGTCATGAGCGAACAGTTGCTGGAAAAATTCATCAAAGAATATCTGGAATGCCAGACGATGCCGCAGGTTCTCTTTACCTGGCATGGCGGAGAAACGCTGATGCGCCCGATCAGTTTCTACCGGAAGGCGCTGGAGCTGCAACGCAAGTACGGCCGTGGCCGCCAGATCGACAACTGCATACAGACAAACGGGACGTTGCTGAACGATGACTGGTGTCGTTTCTTCAAGGAGAACAACTTCCTTGTGGGAGTTTCGATAGACGGTCCCCAGGAGTTTCATGACGAATATCGCCGCAACAGGCAAGGGCTTCCCTCCTTCTATAAAGTGATGAAAGGAATCGAGCTGATGAAAAAGCACGGCGTGGAATACAATGCGATGGCAGTCGTCAATGACTACAATGTGGATTATCCGCTGGAATTCTATCGCTTTTTCAAAGAAATAGATTGCCACTACATCCAGTTCGCTCCGATCGTTGAACGCCTCGGATTCCATCAGGACGGGACGTTGCTCACCTCGCCCGAACAACAGGATGCCAACATCAAACTGGCGCCTTTTACGGTCGACGCCGGAAAATGGGGCGATTTCCTTTGCGCCGTCTTCGACGAATGGCTGAAAGAAGATGTCGGGAATTATTATATCCAGCTTTTCGACTCCACACTGGCAAACTGGGTGGGCGAACAACCGGGGGTCTGTACGTTAGCGCGTACTTGTGGACATGCCGGAGTGATGGAGTTCAACGGCGATGTATATGCTTGCGACCACTTTGTATTCCCGGAATACAAGTTGGGCAACATCCACACCCGGACACTCACCGAAATGATGTACAGCCAACGCCAACTGAAGTTCGGGGCAGACAAATATGAAAAACTCCCCACCCAGTGCAAGGAGTGCGAGTTCCTCTTTGCCTGCAACGGCGAATGTCCCAAAAACCGTTTCCTCCATACGGCAAACGGCGAACCCGGATTGAACTACCTATGTAAAGGTTACAAGAAGTTTTTCAAACACGTGGCTCCTTACATGGATTTCATGAAAAAAGAACTCTTGGCCGAACGCCCGCCTGCCAATGTGATGCAATGGGCGAAGCACAATTGACACAATGAAAAATCATAAATCATAAATTACAAATCAACAATTATAACGTGAAAATCAACAGACGTGATTTTATCAAAACAGGAGGTATGGTTATGCTTGGATCATTAGCGGCTCCCTCATTCTTAGGAAGTTGTACCGGAAACGGAACAGATCAGGCCACCGGTATCTCATTCGCTCAAAACCATTTCGGTGTCAGCGAAAGCGACATGAAGAAAGTGCTGACGGCAGCACTCGAAAAAGGCGGCGACTATGCCGATCTTTTCTTTGAACATTCCTACCGGAATAACATCGGATTGCAGGACGGAGCTGTAAACCGCGCTTCCTCCAATATCGATTTCGGTATGGGTGTGCGTGTATTGGCCGGCGACCAGACCGGTTATGCGTATGTGGAAAACGTGACTCTCGACGAGATGCTGAAAGCAGCCCGTACGGCAGCCCGTATCGCAACCGGTTCGGCCGGGAAAGCTCCGGCAGGCCTGACGGAAGAACCGATCCTGAACAATTATTACGGCGTACAGACTCCGTGGGACGAACTCGCCGTAAATGCAAAGACTCCGTATCTCCAGAAACTGAACGACCAGATTTTTGCGCTCGATAAACGGGTACACAAGGTGATGGCTTCGTTGGGAGACATGACTTCCCATATCTTGTTCTGCAATTCCGAAGGACAGATGTACTACGACTATCGCCCGATGGTGACGTTAGGTGCGGTCTGCATCATGGAGGAAAACGGGAAGATCGAAAACTCGTATGCATCCCGCGCTTTCCGTATGGGAGCGGAATTCCTGACAGACGATATCATTGCCGAAGTGGCCAAGGAGGCGGTGGAGAAAACCTCCATCCTGTTCCAGGCCATCAAGCCTAAAGGAGGCGAAATGCCGGTCGTAATGGGCGCCGGAGGTTCCGGAATCTTGCTGCACGAAGCAATCGGTCATGCTTTCGAAGCCGACTTCAATCGCAAGAACACGTCTATCTTCTCCGACCAGCTGAACAAGAAAGTTTGTAACGAACATATCAACGTGGTGGACGACGGTACGATTCCTTTCAACCGCGGTTCCGTCAATATCGACGACGAAGGCATTGCCGGGCAGAAGACCTACATCGTGAAAGAAGGCGTCCTGACCAGCTACCTGCACGACCGTATCAGTGCCAAATATTACGGTATCCCGTCGACGGGCAACGGCCGCCGCGAATCATTCCGCCAGATGCCGATCCCGCGTATGCGTGCCACCTATATGGAAGCCGGAAACGTGACGGAAGAAGAAATGATCTCGACCGTGAAGAAAGGCATCTATGCCTCCAGCTTTACCAACGGACAGGTACAGATCGGTGCGGGCGACTTCACCTTCTTCGTGAAAGACGGTTACCTGATCGAGAACGGCAAACTGACACAGCCGATCAAGGACATCAACATCATCGGGAATGGTCCGCGTGCGTTGGCCGATATCACGATGGTCGGGAACAATTACCAAATGGACAACGGCACCTGGACATGCGGCAAGGACGGGCAATCCTGTCCGGTAACCTGCGGTATGCCGTCAGCCTTGGTTAGTAAACTTACAGTAGGAGGAGAAAATTGATTTGATTTATGATTTCAGATTTATGATTTATCCGCTGACACATAAATCTATAATCCGAAATCATAATTCATAAATCATCAATCATAAATTAGTAGACATGATAACAAACGAAAATAAAAAGCTGGCTCAGTGGGCCATGGAGTTTGCCCTGAAAAACGGTTGCCAGGCCTCACGTGTAAGCATCTATAACGGGTCGAGCAGTTCTTTCGAAATACGCGACATGAAAATGGACCGTTTGCAACAGGCCTCGGAAAACAGCCTGGTGATCCATCTGTATGTAGACGGGCGCTTCGGTTCCTTCTCGACAAACCGCCTGGACAAAAAGGAACTGGAAGGTTTCATCCGCAACGGTATCGCTTCCACTCGCTTTCTGGCGGAAGACAAGGCGCGTACGCTACCCGACGCATCTCTCTATTATAAAGGCGGCGGCGCCGACCTGCAACTGATCGATCCGAAGTTCGACTCGATCCAGCCGGACGACAAAGTGGCACTGGCGATGAACGTATGCAACGAGATGATGGGGAAAGACGACCGTATCATCTCAGCCAATTCATCCTACAGCGACGAAAAGGATTTCAAATATATGGTTGCCAGCAACGGCTTCGAAGGAGAAGCATCCGGCTCTTCTTTCAGCTTGGTTGCCAGTGTAAGCATCAAAGGCGAAGGAGACGCCCGTCCCGAATCTTACTGGTTCGATTCTTCTCTTTACTACGATTCGCTGGTTAAGGAAGGTCTGGGCACAAAAGCCCTGGAACGCGTAATGCGCAAATTAGGGCAGAAAAAGGTGGCTTCCGGCAAGTATCAGATGGTTGTGGACAACATGAATTCCTCCCGTCTGCTCTCTCCGGTAATCGATGCGCTGTACGGTTCTTCCATCCAGCAGAAAAACTCTTTCCTGCTGGACAAAATCGACCGGAAAGTATTGGGTGACCGCCTGACGATCATCGACGAACCGCACATGGTAGGCGCATCCGGCGCACGCTATTTCGATGGCGAAGGCGTTGCGACCAAACGTTTGCCGGTGTTTGAAAACGGTGTTCTGAAAACCTATTTCATCGATACCTATTCGGCCAACAAGATGAATATGAAACAAACGATCGCCTCCCCTTCTATCCTGACCATGCAGATGGGCAATAAAGACACGGATGGCCTGATCGCGTCTGTCGACAAAGGTATTCTGGTAACGGGTTTCAACGGTGGCAACAGCAACAGTACGACCGGTGACTTTTCCTACGGTGTGGAAGGTTTCCTGATTGAAAAAGGCAAACTGACACAGCCCATCTCCGAAATGAACGCAACAGGCAACATGATCTCCTTATGGAACAATTTGGCCGAAGTCGGCAACGACCCGCGCAAATACTCCAGTTGGCGTGTGCCTTCGTTGATATTCGACGGAGTGGATTTTAGTGGGCTATAGAAGAGAGCATCCGGAAGAATGTAATGAATAAAAAAAGGAGAAAGTGGCAATCGCTTTCTCCTTTTTCTTTATACCAACAGGTATATCGAGATAAAATGGCAGATACTGCCTCCCAGCACGAAGATATGCCACACGGAATGCATATACCTGTATTTGTCTAAAAAGAAAAACAAGCATCCCACCGTGTAAAACAGCCCTCCTCCGATCAGCCAGTACAGGACATCCATCGAACCGGTCTCACGAAAGACCTGAAGCAAAGGCTTAAAAGCAATTACGACCACCCAACCCATCGCCAGGTAGCAAACTGTTTTCAGATGATCTTTCTTTTTCATCTTTCGGAAACTTAGCCAGACACCTGCCACTGCCGCGAGCCATACGATAGCGAACAGCGACCAGCCCCAATACCCTTCCTGCCGGAGGGCCACCAGCGTAAAAGGCGTATAAGTTCCCGCAATATGCAGGTAAATCGCACTGTGGTCGAAACGGCGCAAAAGCCTTTTCTGCCGTGCGCGGGTCGAAGCATGGTAAAATGTAGAAGTCACATACGAGAGTGTCATGCAAACGGCATAAACGGCAAAACTGCCGACCGCCCAAGGATTACCGCTTCGGATTGCCGCCATCATCAAGATGACGATGGCGGTTATCCCAAAGAGCATCCCGGCGCCATGTGTCAAGACATTGGCCACCTCTTCACCGTATGTTTGTCGTTGCCGGGCAATCATCAGCTTACAATTGTTCGGCCTTGAACCCGGCCTCTTTTACGGCTGCAATCACAGTTGCAGGGGCAATATCGACTTTCACTTCCAATATCTTGTTCGGATCGGCCAGATCGATCGACCAGTCATCCGAAGCCATTAACGTATTGAGCTTTGCACCGATTGCCGCTACACATCCACCACACTTTGCATTTGTTTTAAATTTTGTTGTTGCCATAGTTGTTATGATTTATGATTTATGATTTATGATTTATGAGTACAAAAAAATAGTGATATTACTACGAAATTGCAATTCATAAATCATATTTTTTTGTTATTTCATGAATTTTAATCGTAAGCTGTTCAATACCACCGATACGGAACTGAAAGCCATTGCGGCACTCGCTAACATCGGGTTCAACAGCAGTCCGTTTATCGGGTACAGAACGCCCGCAGCCAACGGAATGCCGATCACATTATATATGAAGGCCCAGAACAGGTTCTGATAAATCAGGCGGACTGTCTGTTTGGACAAACGGATCGCATCGGGAAGCAGCAACAAATCGGACGTGATAAGCGTGACCATAGCCACATCCATTGCAATATCGGTTCCTTTTCCCATCGCAATGCTGACATCGGCCCGTGCAAGTGCCTGCGAGTCGTTAATGCCGTCGCCGACCATCGCCACTTTCTTCCCTTTCCGTTGCAAAGATACGATATATTCCTCTTTATCGTTCGGCATCACTCCCGCCTTATAATGATCGATCCCCAATGTCGCGGCGACCTGTTCGGCCGTCCGGATACCGTCGCCCGTCAGAAGGTGTACTTCTATTCCCTGTTTTTTCAGTTCCTTAACGGCATCTGCCGAAGTCGGCTTGATGCGGTCCGAAATCGCCAGGACCGCCAACAGGCGGTTTTCCAGGCCATAGAAGACAACACTTTGCCCCTCTTCCTGCCACCGTCCGATTTCTTTACGCGCCTTTTCCGGAATATCGGCCCGGAATATTTCGAGTAATCCCTGGCTTCCCACCCAGTAGGTGGCTCCTTCGACCTGGATGCGGACGCCACGTCCTGTCAGGCTCTCGAAGTTTTCTGTCTCACACGCCTTTGCTCCGGAATCTTCCAACCAACGGATGATTGCGGAGGCCAACGGATGTTCGGACTTCTGTTCCGCCGTGTACAGGATATCCAAATAGAGGGCGTTATCGTCCGAAATCCAGTATGAATCCGTGACAACCGGGACTCCTTCCGTCAATGTCCCGGTCTTGTCCAATACAACCGTATCGACCTTGCATAGATTTTCCAGGGCAAAAGCATCCTTGATCAGGATATGCCGTTCGGCCCCTTTCCCCATTCCGACCATCAAAGCTGTCGGCGTGGCCAATCCCAACGCACACGGGCAAGCAATGACCAACACCGAAACGGCCGACAACAAAGCATACGAAAAATAGCCCTCTCCCCCTATCACCAACCAGCAAACGAAGGTAACCAGTGAAAGCGACACGACAACAGGAACAAAGATTCCGCTTATTTTGTCTACTATCCGCTGAACGGGAGCCTTGCTTCCCTGTGCCGACTGTACCATCTGCACGATCTGAGCCAAGACGGTCGTCTCCCCGACACTTGTCGCCTCCATCGTGAAGGCACCCTTCTGGTTGATCGTTCCGGCCAACACCCGGTCACCGGCATTTTTCTCCACCGGGATCGGTTCTCCGCTCAGCATGCTTTCGTCCACCGAAGAGCTTCCTTGCAAAAGCGTTCCGTCCACCGGAATCTTTTCACCCGGCCGCACACTGACTGTATTTCCGACCTGAAGAGCCGAAATAGGCACTTCCTCTTCTCGCCCGTCCGTAACCAAACGAGCTGTTTTGGGCTGCAATCCCATCAGTCCTTTTATAGCAGATGACGTGCTGTTCTTCGCCCGCTCTTCCATCAGTTTACCCAGCAAGACGAATGCAATGATCACACCTGAAGCCTCATAATAGACATGCGGCTCCAACCCCCTTTCCAGCCAAAATCCGGGACATAGGGTATTGAATAGGCTGAACAGGAAGGCTATCGAAGTGCTGAGTGCGACCAATGTGTCCATATTAGCCTTTCCCTTGAGAGCATGCCGCACGCCGTTCACATAGAACGAACGCCCGAAAAACACCATAATGCCCAATGCCAGCATCATCATGACCCAGTTCCCATACGGCACATGCATGAACACCATCCCCAAAAGAGCCAACGGAACGGACAGCGTCCAAGCACCTATGGTATTCCTCCTCAATATCTTATAATACTTTCGCTCCATCTCTTCCTGCATGGCTACAGGATCTTCCGCTTCTACTATCAGGTCATATCCGGCAGCCTGCACGGCTGCTTGCATAGCCCCCAAAGTGATGACAGACGGCCTATAAGTGACCGTCAACGTTCCCGCCGCAAAATTCACGGCCGCCTTCTCCACACCGGGCAATGCCTGTACCGTACTCTCCACATTGGCCGCACAAACGGCACAACTCATTTCAAGAACAGGCAATACCTTTGTTTCTGTTTCTCTCATATCGCGTTAAAATGTCAAATTTGTCTCATTAGTATAACAAAGATACAGCTTATTCGGTTATATTGTAACCAAATAAATATTCTTTGATTTTAATAGAATTATTTGCAGAAAGGGGCTATTATTTAACATTCGAATATGCGACCTTTGTCCAGTAATCAAACGAATAAACGAATTAAAAAAATAAAACGTATGATACTTGATTCATTGAACAACACAGAAAGAATCGAATGCCTGCATCCTCTATTCAAAAAAGCATTCGACTATTTGAAATCTACGGACTTCTCTAAAGTGGAAGATGGTAAGTATGAACTGGAAGGCTCTCGCTTGTATGTAAACGTTGTCAGTATCTTTGGAAAGGAAAAGAAAGATGCCGCTATCGAAACACACACAAAATATATCGATATCCAGATGCCTTTGTTGGGTGTGGAAAAAATCGGTTGGAAGCCGGGATGTGAACTACAGGAAGAGTCGACTCCTTATAACGAACAAAAAGACATCGCTTTCTATATCGACCGTCCGACTGCCTACACCAAGATATATCCGGGGCAGTTCGCCATTTATTTTCCCGAAGACGGCCATGCTCCCGGTATCGGCCAGGGTAATATCCGCAAAGTGATTGTAAAGGTGCAAGTTGAAGGATAAAAAGAAAGCATGCCCAAAAACAAACAAGACGCAGACGAGCGCAGGTTTATACAGACTTATGCTCGTCTGCGTAATCTGTACCCCTCGAACCATACCTTGACAACAGGAACAACGAATCGGAAAACTTCTGACAAATCATCATTACCGCAAAAATAATTTACAATATACTTTAATCTTCAAAAGTTTTCTCTATTTTTGCATCGACGTCTTCACAAAGACCATATTATTTCAATGAATTTATAAAATCTAAACTCTACCCGAAGTCCGAAAGGGGGGCAGGATAAAGTGAAGAAGTCTAACGAGTTTTTTAGAGTTAAATAATTGTAGGGTAACACAAAATTGCCAAGAATGAAGTCTATTCTAATTGTTGATGACAAGCCGGAGATAGCAAAGATCATCATGATCTATTTGTCCAGTTCCTATAAAGTGGTGTATATGGAAAATCCAATAAAAGCCATTTCATGGATGAACGAGGGAAACATTCCGGACGGTATAATTTCAGATTTGAACATGCCGGAAATGGGTGGTGAAGAATTCGTATGTTATTTGAAAAGGAATGATCTTTTCAATCACATCCCGATTTTAGTATTATCAAGTGAAGAAAGCAGTTCTACACGAATACGCCTGCTGGAAGAAGGAGCTGAAGATTTTATAATAAAACCATTCAATCCCGAAGAGTTAAGGATCAGGATTAAAAGACTTGTAAAATAACGGATATGGAATATATCTTCTTCGGAAATCACTCTTCATTGCCCGGCAGGTTGGAAAGAGCCTTGGACCAACACGTCGTAGAATGCCCGACGCTTACACAGTTTTGCCAGGCCATGGTCCATGTGAATCCTGTCAATTTTTGCGTCTTTTTGGAAAACAACGACATCAAGGATGATTTGGATGTAATTCTAAAACTACGGAAACTCTATTCAAACGCCTATATCATCTTATTTGCAAGCTCCCTGGATAAAGAAGAAAAAATCGCATACATAAGAACGGGGGTCAATTGTGTTATCACGGAAAGCATAACAAAAGAAGAATTGCTTCGTTTACTTGCGATCGCCGAAGACTTCCTAAGCAAAAAAGCGATCTGTGAAAAGAATGACAAAAAGGTGGACAGATTGTACTCTTTCCGGCTACCTTTTTGGAAACGGACTTTTGATATTGCAGCCTCCTTAGGGGCTATATTATGTTTGTCTCCTGTTTTGGCAATCACTGTTATTGCTATAGAGTTGGAAAGCAAAGGCCCTATCGTCTATAAATCCAAGCGGGTCGGCACTAACTATAAAATATTCGACTTTTACAAATTCAGATCCATGTATCCCGATGCGGATAAAAGGTTGGCTGAATATAAAACTCAAAACCAGTATAACATAGAAGCAGAAGGGGTTGCCCCTTCTGCCTCTGCTGTACTGCAGAAACCATTGGCAAATGATCCTCAATCGGCAGGCTCTCTTTTATATTCCGATGACTTTAGTATGAGAGAGCATGACTATTTAAAAAGCAAATCGATAGAACGCGCCAATACCTTCTTTAAAATAGAGAACGACCCGCGTGTCACCCGTGTAGGGCGGATTTTGCGGAAATACAGCATCGACGAACTTCCGCAGTTGTTCAATATCCTAAAAGGAGACATGTCTGTCGTCGGCAATCGCCCTCTGCCCATTTACGAGGCGGAACAATTGACCTCCGACAATTACATCGAACGTTTCATGGCCCCTTCCGGGTTGACCGGCCTTTGGCAGGTTGAAAAACGAGGCAACGGAGGCAGCCTATCCCCGGAAGAACGTAAACAATTGGATATAAAATATGCACGGACTTTTTCTTTCAGCATGGATATGAAAATCATCTTCCGCACTTTTACGGCTTTCATTCAAAAAGAAAATGTCTAAATCCGGAGGAAGAACAACATGAAAACAGCACTTATCTTCTTATTGATATTCAGTTCTGTATACTGTATGCCGCAAAAACGTAAAAGCTATACGGACAAAGCTACGATCGTAGAAGTCGGTGCCAAGTCAGACCCCGACTCCATACAGGCCATGTTGGATGATTACGAACGCGTCCAACTACCTCCCCTCTCCGTGTTTCTCCAATCCGTCTATGAGCATCCTTCCGTCAAAATATACGAAGCAAAACGGGACGAGGCAAGGGCGGATAGGGAAATCACCCAACGGGAGTGGCTTAGCTATCTGAGGCTGCAAGGAACATATCAATACGGGCGAAATAACCTCTATTCCACTTCTTCTACAGACGGAGAACCCATAATCAGCAATGTGGGAAACAACCAGAATCTATACAATGCAGGAGCCTCCATCAGTATCCCGATCGGCGATTTGGTGAGCAGAAAACAAAAAAACAATGTGAAGAAGGCACGGTATGCTCAACTGCAATCTCAATATGAAATGTCGGTAGAGGAACGAAAATTGATGATTTTGCAAGCCTATAACAACGTGCTCCAGCAATTGGCGACATTAAAGGCCAAGTCAGACGCTGCGGCACTCTACAATGCCCAAATGAAAATATCCGAGCAGGATTTTATTAACGGGAAAATAAATATTACTACTCTTTCTCTTGAGAGGGGACGTCGTTCAAGTGCCGTAATCTCCTATCAAGAAGGCCGCGCTGCTTTGCATAACGCTGTCACCCTGTTGGAAATGCTCACGAATGTAAAGATTATCAACAGAGGTAGCCAGGAAGAATAATGAATGTCACATTATACATAATACGTTTTCTTTACCGGATTCGATTTCAACTGATATTCGGCACTGCCATTGTTACAGGGTTAGTGATCTATTTCTCCCGTTTCATTCCTAAAACGTATACCGTAAAAGCGACGATTTATACCGGTATTGTCTCCGATACCGGGCTAAACAGCGACCAGCAACCGGCAAACTGGAAATCTGTAGAGAATATGTTCGACAACCTTGTCAAATTGACTAAAGAAAAAGGCATACAGAAAAACATCGCTATCAAATTGCTCGCTATCAATCTCGTCCACGGTGATCCCGATCAGGACAACGTTTATATAAGAACCAAGAATTACCAAAGCCTGATCAAAATTATACCGGAAGACTTATTACAACTGGTCGACAAAACCTCCGAAGAAAAAACGATTGACAATTTCATGAAATACATGAAAAACGATCCTGAGAATTTTTTGTATGGCTTATTGAATGGCGACGGAGCGTTCTACAGCTATAACAAACTATCGTCTCTCGGGGCAAAAAGGTTGGGCAACAGTGATCTTATAGAGATTTTTTACCAAACGACAGACCCCGGCATCACCCTGAATACGATCAAACTCATATATGACGAATTGCGTGCCGCCTACGAAGACATACGCTATAAAACGACCAATGATATCGTAGCCTATTACGAAAAAGAACTCATAAGGCAACAGACAAAACTATCAAGCCTGGAGGACAAATTGGTTAATTACAGTATAGAAAACAGTATAATCAACTACTCGGAACAAACAAAAGCTATCGCCAATTCATATTCTGATTTTGAAAACCGATATGAAGCGACCCGGAGGGCTTACGAAAGTGCGGACAAAGTCGTGCTGGAAATGGAACAATACATGGATATACGGACTAAACTGGTAAAAACCAATGACGATTTTATCCAGGCTCTGAATGAGATTTCAACCATCAACGGCAAAATAACCGAAATCGAAACATTCAGTTCGGAAGAAATGCAGGTTAAAAATACGGAACTTCAAGAACATAAGGAACAGCTAAAGAACGCCGAACAAAAGATTGCCTCTTTGACAACCATGATAAACAGCTACAAAGAGAGCAAAGAAGGAATTGCAATCAACGGGCTTGTGGACGAATGGCTCAGGCAAACGATCGTGAAGACAAAAGCGAAAGCAGAATTGGACGTGTTGGATCAGAGAAGAGAAGTCTACAATGAGCAATATAAGATTTATTCGCCTATCGGAACGCAGATAGACAGGCAACAACGCGAAATCAAAGTACTGGAACAATCCTATTTGCAAATGTTGCATGCTCTGAACATGGCTAAAATGAAGCAGAAAGACATACAACTCACCTCTGCGACATTAAGATTGATTTCCGAACCGACGTATCCGATCCTCAGTGATAAAAGCAAGCGGTTGTTGCTGGTTATAGCCTCCTTTTTTGGCAGTATATTCTTCATTATCGGATTCAATCTGCTGATAGAATTACTGGACCGTACCCTACGGGATGCCGACCGAGCCAAACGGCTCACCGGCCTTCCGGTCCTGGCTGCATTTACAGGACACATCAATTTGAGATACCGGGGGTTTACGAAAGCCTCAAACAGGATTGTCGCAGCCTATTGCTGCAATCAACTAAATGTCTTTCTACAACCGGGACGTACTTCAATCATCAATTTGATCAGTTTCGAAGAGCAGGAAGGGAAAAACTTCATAGCTTCTTATTTGCAGGAATATTGGGAAGATTTGGGGTTCGGTGTCAAATTCATATCTTACGACAAAGACTACAACTCACAATCTATGGTATACGCTCAGGCCAACAGCATTCATAGTATCTACGAGCCTCCACGCGGACAAGAAAGTCCTGATATCCTGATAGTCAAATATCCTCCTTTGAGAGACTATCCTATTCCCTCTGCGTTGTTGCAGGAAGCACAAGTCAATTTGTTGGTCGCAGATGCATGCCGGGTATGGACAACCAGCGATACACAGCTTTTGGAACATTTCAAGAAACAAATAAAAGACAAGCCTCTTTATTTGCTGTTGAATCGTACGGAACGAGAATTTGTAGAAGACTTTACCGGTCAACTGCCTCCCTATTCAGGATTGAAAAATTTGATATTCCGGCTTAATCAATTCGGGATCACGGCCAATAAAGCATAAAAATGGAAGGGATAAAAAGAAATACGAATTCCTCTTTCAGCCCCTATCCTCTATTGGTAATAGGACTTATACTGTTGGCTTATGTATTGCTGAAACAAGCATGGCTGATGGCGGCGGTTGTCGTAATTATGCCTTTTCTCGCTTTCTATGTTGTTGTCGTGCTGAACAAGCCTTATTGGGGATTCATAACCTTATTTGCACTGAACTACTTTTTTATCGGGATACTGCGTTATGTGGATGTTCAAAACAGTAGTGTAATAATGGATATCTTCATTGTCTTTCTATTGGCCAGTATATTTCTTTATGCTTTATGTGGCGGTAAAATACCCTGGAACAGAGCCAACAATAAACTGCTATACATATCGCTTGCCTGGATGATTTATGTCTTTTTTGAGTTGTTCAACCCCTCTGCAGTGACAGAAGCCTGGATATTCACCCGTGGTTCTTTTTACAATTTCACACTGTTAGTGTTACTGACCTCCCTTCTATTGAATAAAACCGGAGATATCAAAAGAATATTATTCCTGCTGTCTGTCTTCACCCTGATAGCTGTCGGCAAAGCATTGATGCAACGCTACATTGGATTTGATTCGGGAGAAACCGACTGGCTGATAAAAAGCACGAGTTACAAGACTCATCTTCTGCGCACCGGGACCCGCTACTTTTCCATATTCTCAGATGCCGGAAATTTCGGTTCGAATATGGGAATGGCTGCTGTCATTTATATGATTCTATCTTTTTATGTCTCGAATAAAAAACTCCGGTATTACTACAGGTTCGTCTCTTTATTGGCCGCTTATGCATTGATGATGTCCGGTACGCGTGGTGCTATGATTGTGCCTCTCGGAGGATTAGCCATGTTTATTCTTCTCAATAAAGATATCCGCCATATAGCAGGAGGAGTTATTTGTTTGCTGTTTATCTATATTTTTTTCGCCCATACGAGCCTTTTGGATTCAAATCGGCAAATACGACGCATGCGTACGGCTTTTCATCCGGAGAAAGATGCCTCCTACATGGTCAGAAAAGAAAATCAAAAACGACTTGCCGAATATATGGTTCATAAACCATTCGGTGAAGGCGTCGGCCTGGCGGGAGGAGAAGGCAGGCGCTTTTCCCGTCGTTTTACAACCGAGATACCGACCGACTCGCACTATGTCAGTATTTGGGTACAGTTTGGCATAGTCGGATTATGCCTGCATATCGCCATTCTATTGTTTGTCATTGCATACAGTGCCTATTTGATCATGTTCCGGATACGAAACAGAGAGTTGAAAGGCATGCTGATAGCCATGAATTGCGGGCTATGGGGCATTATGCTCAGCGCATACGGCAATAACTTTTTCTGGCAGTATCCGACAGGATATATCGTGTATATATTTCAGACATTTCTTGTTTTAGGAAAATCGTATGACAATGAATTAACAGGACACAAACCAAGTTAGAACCCAATATAAATACATTATAATATGGATTTTGAATATGAAATAAACAAATGGTGGATCTCCAACGGAGAAAAACTGATAGAATATGCAGATGCAATCATATTTCTTTTGTTTCTGATAGCAGTATTGTATATCTTCATCTTTTCATTGGCTTCATTAAAAAAAACAAGAAACAAATATCCTCCCGCGCGGAAGAAATACCGCTTTGCCGTCCTCTTTCCTGTCTACCAAGGAGAAACGGTCATCGTTAACTCTGTCTGTTCTTTTTTGGAACAGGATTATCCGCTTTATATGTATGAAGTTATCGTGATAACCGACAGTATGCAGGAAAAAACCGTTCAGACATTGAAAACATTGCCATCCATTACGGTGTTGGAAGCCGGATATGCTCAAAGTACCAAAACAAACGCACTCCGTCTTGCCATGGATTATCTGAGTACGAAAACTGAAAAATACGACATGGTCGTAATCATGGATGCGGACAATATCGTAAACACCTCTTTTCTGAACAAACTGAACGATGCCTATTACTCCGGATGCCTTGCCATCCAAACGCACCGGGTTGCCAAAAACAGGAATACCAGTACAGCTGTCTTGGATGCGGTCAGCGAAGAAATAAATAATTCCATTTTCCGTTCCGGACATACCCATCTGGGCTTTTCTTCCGCATTGATAGGTTCAGGTATGGCTTTTGACTATGATTGGCTTAAACAGTATATTTATAAAGCCGCTCATGTCGGAGTGGACAAACAACTTGAAAGCATGTTGCTTTCACAGAATATCTATATCGAATTCCTGGAAGATGTTTATACTTACGATGAAAAAATCGAAAAGAAAGGACAGTTTTACGAACAACGGCGCAGATGGATCGCCATGCAATTCATGAATTTGTTTTCCGGCTTATGGAAACTCCCTAAGGCTTTCTTTTCGGGCAACTGGGATTATTGTGACAAACTTTTACAATGGATGATGCCTCCGCGGATAATCTTACTCGGTTTTCTGGTGATTTTGTCAATCGTGGCAACTTGGTTCGATTGGGCTTTATCTTTTAAATGGTGGGGAATCACATTTATGCTGATCGTTTCATTTTTCATAGCTATACCGGATTATCTGGTAGACAATCGTTTCCGCAAAGCTATCATCAGCCTGCCGATCCTGTTCATTTTAATGTTCCTCAATCTTTTCCGTTTGAGAGGGGCAAATAAATAACTATAGAGTCCGACAAAATGAAAATCGCAATAGAAGCACAACGCATTTTCCGCCCGAACAAACACGGAATGGATTTCGTAGCCCTCGAAACTATCCGGGAGCTACAGAAAATAGATAAAGAGAATGAATATTTCATTTTTGTAAGTCCTGGAACAGACCGCTGCCTGGAAGAGACAGGCAATGTACATATCATCGAAGTGAAATGCCCGACTTATCCACTCTGGGAACAATGGGCGTTGCCACGTGCGATAAAGAAATGCAAACCGGATTTGCTTCATTGCACAAGCAATACTGCACCTTTGCATATTCAGGTTCCTCTGATCCTGACTCTTCATGATATTATCTTTTTGGAGGACAGACAGGACAGCAGTAAATCTCTTTATCAAAATATGGGATGGTACTACAGGCGTCTTGTTGTGCCTCGCATTTTGCCTAAATGCCGGAAAATAGTCACCGTGTCTCATTTCGAACGCGACCGGATACGGGAAACGCTTCATTTGCCGGAGGACAGGATTTTGGCTGTCCATAACGGTTTCAGTAGTTATTTTCATCCGTTGGACAACATAAAAGCTGTCACACAAAAATACATACCGGCAACCGGCTATTTGTTTTTCTTAGGGAACACGGACCCCAAGAAAAATACGCCCCGTACATTGAAAGCATATCATTTGTACCTGCAACAATCCAAAGAAAAACGCCCCCTTTTAATCGCAGACCTGAAACCTGAATATGTAGATGAAATTCTAAAAGAAACAGGTTTGGAGGATATCCGCCCTTACCTGCATCTGCCGGGTTATATAGCCAACACTGATTTGCCTTTTATATACAATGGGGCTTTTGCTTTTCTTTATACATCTTTACGGGAAAGCTTCGGCATTCCTTTGCTGGAAGCAATGGCTTGCGGCATCCCGGTAATAACGTCCAACACTTCATCCATGCCGGAGATCGGAGGCGAAGGCGCTATTCTGACAGATCCGGCTGACGAACAATCAATAGCGGTTCAACTTCTTTTATTGGAACAGGATAAAGAATATTATCTAAAACAATCCGCTTATGGGCTCGGACGTGCCAAATGTTTTTCATGGGAACAGACTGCCCGTAAACTGTTAAAACTATATCAATCAACTGTCAAATCAAAATAATACCATCATGAAAAATCGCGACTTTGTCATTACCAGCCTGCAGCCCTGGGACATCGAAATAGGCAGTACCATCAAAAACATGGCTTTGGAAATTTCCAAGACGAATCGTGTCTTATATATAAATACCCCGATGGACTATTCCACACGCCTTAGAGGGAACAAGGATGCTGCATGGAAACACAGGATGGAGGTAGTCAAAAAACGGGTATCTCCCATCCGCCGGATCAATGAAAGGATGTGGGTGGCAGATTGTCCTTTCTGTATCTTTCCGGTAGGCGGACTGCCTACGGCCCGGCTGTTCGATACCGTAAACAGGATAAACAACAAAATGATCGCAGATTATATTTGTGAGGTAGCGACCCAATTCGGATTCACGGACTATGTACACCTGATCGACACCGACATCTATCGGAGCCAATATCTAAAAGAATACATCAAACCGGCTCTTTCTATTTATTATTGCAGGGATTTCATCATCGGACAACCGTACTGGATAAAAAACGGAGCACGGCTCGAAGCCATGCTGGCGGCAAAGTCGGACCTTGTTTTGACCAACTCCGCACAGTTTGCCATACGTTTCAAGAGATATAACCTGAATACTTTTCCGGTCGAGACCGGTGTCAACTTAGAGTTGTATGATGCCGGGAAAAATTGGGATGTTCCCGAAGACCTGAAACAGATACCTTCTCCGATTATCGGGTATGTGGGCAGTGTGATCGCCCTGCGTTTGGATTGCGACTTGCTGATGGAGGTGGCACAAGGCCGACCTCAATACAATTTCGTGTTCATTGGACCGGAAGATGAAACGTTCGGCAACCATCCTCTCCACCGGTTACCCAATGTGTATTTCTTAGGAAAAAAACGAGTGGAAACATTACCGGCCTATATTTCCGGCTGCGACGTTTGCATCAACCCGCAAATCGTCAATGACATTACAGACGGGAACTATCCGCTGAAGATAGATGAGTATTTGGCCATGGGTAAAACCATCGTGGCAACCAGCACCCATACGATGAGAGATATCTTTGCCGGATATGCCTACCTGCCGGCGAATACCGAAGAGTATCTTCATGCCTTGGATGCCGCACTGAAAGAATGCGGTGATAAAAACAAAGAAGAACAACGCATTCGTTTCGCCCGGACGCACAGTTGGCAACATTGCGTCCGGAAAATATATGATATTATCGAACAGTTTCAAACCTTCTGATATGGTATCGATCATTACTATCAATTACAACGGATATAAAGACACATGCGAACTGATCAACAGTATCCGGAAGCATGAAACTTATCCGTATGAAATCATTGTCGTCGATAACTCTCCGGCAAAAGACGAGGCCTTGCAGTTGAAAAGCGACTATCCCGATGCGACTATTATCCGGCCGGGACAAAATTCAGGATTCGCCGGCGGCAACAATATAGGATACGGTCATTCCGCTGGAGAATACATTTTGTTCGTCAACAATGATGTAGTCATAAACGGGCCTTTTCTCGAAACATTGGTTAACCGCATGCAATCTTCATCTGCAATCGGGGCTGTTTCTCCGAAAATCAAATACGAGGATCACCGGGACATAATCCAGTATGCCGGTTATACACCGATGAACCCTATCCGGATAAGTAACCGGAAGATCGGTACGAATCAAATAGATCATGGGCAATACGACCAGGCGGTTCCTACTGCTTTTATTCATGGAGCCTGTATGTTCACATCCCGCAAAGTATTGGAACGTGCCGGACTGATGACCGAAATATATTTTCTCTTTTATGAAGAATTAGATTGGAGCTTGCAACTTCAAAGAGCCGGATACCAAACCTGGTTTGAACCGGCTGTATCCGTATTCCATAAAGAAAGCATGACGATCAAACGCGGTACTCCGCTTCGCTTATACTATCTGACACGTAGTAGAATCTTGTTCACAAGACGCAATTATAAAACATTCTTTAAGGCGTTGGCTTTATCTTATCTATTGTTTATCGTCATCCCTAAAAATATTCTTTTGTATGGCATACGTAACGAAAAGGAAATGCTGGCCGCTTTCATGAAAGGCTCTTTCCACGGATTAAAAGATAATATAAAAGAGACTCATGTCTGAATCCCGCCTGCATAAGAGTTTTCTGAACGCGAAGGTGAATGTTCTTTTCTATGTCATCACCCTATTCATCTCTTTTTTCTCCCGGAAAATATTCTTGGAGCAACTGGGAGCCGACTTCATTGGGTTGACGGGGACATTGCAGAACCTGTTGGGGTTCTTGAATCTGGCAAACTTGGGAATCGGCGCTTCCATGGGATATATTCTTTACAAGCCTCTATTCGAAAAAGACCGGGAAAAGCTACGGGAAATCATCTCCGTGTTAGGTTACCTGTATCGCTACGTCGGTTTGTCCATTTTGGTATCAGGCGGAATACTGGCTCTTTTCTTCCCGCTTATATTCAAAAATACGGAATTCGAACCGGGCGTTATCTATTTCGCCTATTTTTCTTTCTTGGCCTCTTCCCTGATCGGCTACTTCGTCAATTACCGACAAGTCCTTTTAGGGGCGGACCAACGGAACTATGTGGTTACGGCCTACTCGCAGACTGCAAATCTGGTGAAGACTTTATTGCAGATGGCATTGGTCTGTTATACAGGCAGCTATTATTTGTGGATAGCGATCGAACTGATTTTCGGCCTCCTGTATTCACTTGTCTTGAACCGGAAGATCGACCAAGTCTATCCCTGGCTGAAATGCAGTATTGCCGTCGGGAAAGAAAAATATGCGGAGCATAAGATCATCATACGAAAATCCCGCCAACTATTTGTACACGTCTTAGCAGGTACAGGCCGTTCACAGTTGCTCCCGTTTCTGGTTTATGCCTTTACGTCTCTGAAGTTAGTCGCTTATTATGGCAACTACATGTTGTTGATTACAAAGCTGAACTTACTGGTGAATAATCTGTTGGGAAGTACAGGAGCCGGAGTCGGCCATCTGATAGCAGAAGGTGACCAAAAGAGAATTCAACAGGTGTTTTGGGAACTCAATTCCTTGCGTTTTGTGATAGCCGGTTTTTTCACTTTCGCCCTCTATCACCTGATAGATCCGTTTATCACCATTTGGTTAGGAGCAGATTATGTCTTGCCCCATTCTGTTTTGATCATAATCCTGGCTAACTTTTTTGTCAGCCAGTACAGAGGTACGGTCGATCAATTCATCAACGGCTATGGTTTGTATCATGACACCTGGGCTCCGATCGTGACATTGATCATTACGGTTGTCGTTGCTTTGGCGGGTGGCAGCCTATGGGGGCTTCCGGGCGTTTTATTGGGCGATATAGCCAGTTCGCTGACTATCGTTTGCGTTTGGAAAGTTTATTTTCTATATAAACATGGTTTCAAAAGGCCTGTTTCCCTCTATTGGAAAAACATCGTGAAATATGCGGCATTGTTTGTGTTATCCTGGTCGGCGGCCGATGGTATATTATTTGTTTTTCCATTGCTTGACCCGACAAACGGATACGGGAGCTGGATTCTTTACGCTTTCTACTCGTCTACTTTATTTTTACTGATCTTCATCTCTTTGTTCTATATCTTTTCAGACGGAATGAGGCTTTTATCGAGACGGATTTGGAGGAAAGTTTTTCGGGACACATAAGTTTTTTCCCCGGAACACGCTACTTTTTTCGCAAAAGACGTTATATCTCTTCCTCGAGATGCCCGTATCAGGGCCATCTACACCCCCATCTGAAGGGTCTTGAGACCCGGGTCTGCTGGTGTCCGACACCTGGGTCTCGATAAAGATATATAACTATATTGCTGAAAATAAGCTATATGACTCGTAAGAAAAAGCAATTACATCCATGATGGTATGATAGTTGAAAAAAACATCCATCATGGTTACTATCATCTCACGCAAGCATCAATATTCATGACTTATAAAGCAAAACATGATAGTATGACAGTTGTTTTCGCAATCAATGATATGTTTGCTGAAGGTTTCATCAATTATTTAGTACCTTATTATACACCGGTCAAAGATACAGAATCTACCTAATTATGTGGCAAATTTTGCTAACGTCCGAACTTGGCTTTCAGTAAATCGGAAAATGTTTTACCGATGTTCTCACGGCACTCATGGCTAAGCCATACGGACAAAGCTTTAAGATGACCTTTACGGCCAAAACATTTGCGACATTGTACCACACGAGAATAACTATATATATACTTATCCTTACGCCCTATCCGACGCAGAAAACGATTGAGACGGCATGCGACAGTCACGCGTGCCAAAAGATTTTTTAGCACAGGAGCATATTGCAAAGAATCAGGTCTGACCGTAGCACAATAAATAGAAGCGGAACAAGCAGCCGCCTTACAGGCATAATAGTCTACATAAGCCGAAAACATCACATCATTAGCTGCCGGCGTTTCGTCAAAACGGATAGAATGTTCCTGTACCAACTTTGCGGAAATCATCTTCGCCCACGGTACGTCGTTACGGTATTTCAAATAATCCACATCCACATCTTCTGTAATTTTTTCATACACTCCATAATATCCTTGACGTGACGGAACAGGCTTCAATGTATCGCAATCGGCACTTTCGGCACGGAAAGTTACCAAATCATAGTCTGTATCACCATAAACATCCAGTGTTTTCAAAAAATCCGGCAAAAAGAAATCGTCGGTATCCGCAAACAATAACCATTTCCCCTTTGCCCGTTTCAATCCTTCATTGCGGGCATAGCCTGCTCCCCGGCCCTCTCGGGTAAAAACGATTTCAACATCATCCCGCTCTCTTCCGGGAAAATGCGCAAAATCCACTATTTCGGGAGAACTGTTGTCATCAATCACTATAATCTGTATATCCTCTCGCCGGGGGATAGAATCCAGACATCGTTGTAACAACTGCGGAATATTCTTATGGGGGATAATGATCGAATATAACATTTTACCAAGTTTTTGAATCTTTTGTTTTACGGACGTGGTGCATGCAAGAAAGATGTTATATTCATTTTTATCAAAAAGATCATATAACAATCATATAAACCGTAGAGGTGGAACTTCAAGAAAATTTTCCCTATTTTATCAAGTTTATAAACCGGATGGTAATAATCACACATCATCCTATAATTATCGCTTATAAGCAAACATAAATGGGAAATCCGTTTTTTACGGGAAATATTATGCTTTTGCCAGTAATCAGTCTTCAACGACCAATCAAACCCTAACATCAAAGAAGCATACAACCCCTTTCGCTTTTCTTCTTGCGGGAATTCCCATTTAGCAGTCAACCTGTCCACCAATTCCTGATAGAAGCGAAATCCTGTATAAACCGAATCGAAAGGATGAAGAGTCCGGCAACCGGAGGTGGGATATCTGACATAGCTATAGTTCGACGTATTGCTCAATACCAAATAATCGCAATACAACATATATTGGTACATGAAAAAAAGATCTTCCAACACTTTGATCCTTTCATCAAAGCAAAGTTCATATTTCCGGATCAGCTTTACATCGTACAATTTAGATGCAATATATCCTTGTTCATACAACCGATAATCACAAATAGCCATACCGAAGTCCACAGACCCGACAAATGCATTTCCCGCCCTTTTCTTAGAAAGCTCTTCTCCTTCAGGAGTTACCTGTACAAGGCTCTGAATGATAAGGCCGCTTCCCTTGTCCAAACGTAAACCGGCATATAAATCGGCTAAATAGTAAGGAGAGACATAGTCATCTGCATCCACAAATGCAAGATACTTACCACGCATTTCCTTCAGCCCCAGATTCCTCGCAGCGCTTACTCCCGTATTATTTTGATGAAAAACGCGTATCCTATTGTCCCCTGATGCATAATTATCGCATATGGAAGCACTGTCGTCAGAGCTTCCGTCATTTATCAGCAACAATTCAAAATCAACGAACGACTGACATAAAATACTCTTTATGCATCTGTCCAAATGCTGACCGGCATTATATACCGGGACTATAACGGATATTTGAGCATGAACTTCCATAAATGTAATTTTCACAAAAATAGGTATTTAAATCCTCGTTTTAAGTATTTTCCATATACATTTTTACCTGAATTGCATTCTGAATCAATTTTTTATGTAGTTTTGTCTAAAAACCTCATGAACATACTAAATCTAACAAAAAAAGTAAGAAAACGCATTTGGTTCAAATATAGAATTGCCTGTATCAAGGCTTTCATGCGACTGAGTGTCGGATACATAATCTTGCACCTCTTCAAAAGAAAACTAATCAAGAAAAGGATATGGTTGGTAATGGAACGGGCAACGGAAGCTCGTGATAACGGTTTTTCCTTTTTCCTTTACATGAGAGAAAGACATCCTGATATTAACACTTACTATGTCATCATCAAAGACTCGCCTGATGAAAAAAAATTAGACCGGTTCAAAGCCAACGTAATCCATTACAATACTTATAAGCATATTTTCTATTATTTAGCTGCCGAATGCAGTATAAGCACTCACGAACGAGGCGTCACATCCCCTTATTGTTTCCATGGTTACACCGGATATAGTTGTATCGAATCATTGGGTTGGTTTGTTCCGGCTAAACAAACCATCGTTTTCCTTCAACACGGTATCATTCAAAAATATCTCAACCTGATTGATAAGGAGAAACAACCCAAACACCTTAGACCGCATCTATTTATCACAACAGCACCACGTGAACGAGATTTTATAGAAACCATGGGGCATTGGCCTGAAAACACGGTCGTCAGTACAGGCTTAAGCCGTTTCGATTCTTTATTCGACAATATGGGAAAATGCAAAAAACAGATATTGGTTATGCCCACGTGGCGAAAATGGTTGGCAGCGAACAATACTGCGGCTGAAGCTACTGACATAGAGCAAAACAGATTTATGCTCAGTTCTTATTATAAAACATTCCAACACCTGCTGAATAGTGAAGAAGTTGCCAATCTTTTGGATATTCATAATTATCAATTAATCTTTTATCTGCATTATGAATTTCAAAGTTATATTAATGTCTTTTCTTGCAACAATCCCCGAATCATGATTGCCGGCCGAAATAATTTTGACGTACAATCCTTACTTATAGAAAGTTCTATTTTGATAACGGACTACTCAAGCGTCGCCTTTGACTTTGCATACATGAGAAAACCGCTTATCTACTATCAATTCGATCAAAGAGAATACACAGAACATTATCAAGAAGGGTATTTCAAATATGATTCCGATGGGTTCGGCCCCGTTGTGATTCAAGAAAAAGATTTGATTCTACAGATAAAAGACATTCTGGAAAAGAACGGCAATGTCAAAGAAACATATTTAAAAAGAATAAACGAATTCCTGCCACCACTCGACAACAGGAATTCAGAACGGATTTATGACGCTATCTTACTTACGATGTCTTCCCGTGGTGTTCCGTGTGGATAAACTGCTTATTTGCTCCCCGCAAACGGAATAGATTCAGAAACATATAAAAAAATATTTCAGGTAACCGCACAAAGGCTACCAGCATTCGTACGGTATACAAACTCCGGGGGACGGCAATTAACAAAGCCACCACCAAAGCTCCGAACAATATCCACCATTTTAAAGCTGCATACCAAGATATGCAAGAGGTAAACAAAGCAGTAATGAACGTTCCACCCAGTAGAAGCAAGCGGGGAATACTCATTTGCTGAAACAGTTTATCGCAATAGTCCCAATTCTTATCCAACAACGCTCCGGGCATATCGCCAATAAACTGTTGCAGGTAATGGGTTTGAGCAGACAGCCAACGCCTGCGCTGACGGATAAAATCTCTATGATTCTGTATCTTTTCGTCAAGGACATAAACATCCGGCAGATACCCTATACGTTTGCCGGCCTTAAACAAAGTCAGTTCCAATGCACGGTCAAAACCGCCTACCGCATCGATTCCGGACAGTTCCTTCTTGATCAGTTCAAAATCGAAAACCATTCCCGAACCGATCAAGGCTGCCGAGAATCCCATGTTCACATGTCCTTGCCGTAAAATACTGTTATTGATTTCCTCGCTTACGGCATCGAGGCAAGCAAGGCTCGTGTTTTTATTTTTAGCCGTCCGGTGTGTCTGGTAACCGACTATATTTTCTGTGAAAGGAGCAGCATTGATTTGGTTGAGATAATCGGGAGCGATGATGTTATCCGCATCCAGAATCAAGGCTAAATCGTAGCCCGACAGATGGCTCATCGCCAAATTCAACGCCTTTGCTTTCGTGCTGTTCCCGAAGTGCACAACCTCCAGAATAAGGGGCAAAGCCGACAACTTCTCGTTTGTTTCCGGTTCCATCCGATCGGAAATAACTATCACATCATACCGGTCGCGCGGATAATTCTGGTGCAAGCAAGACTCCACACACTCCATGATCACCCGGTCTTCCTTGTAGGCCGGTACCAATATGGCGATACGGCGATAAGAAACGGCCTTTTCTTCTCTCTTCTCTCGTTTTCCAAACACGGAAGCAATGCTAAAAACAAGCAAATACAATATGTTTACGGAAAAACATATAAACAAGATGATCTCCAGTATTTCTATCAATAACATATGTTTGTCTTTATAAATTTTGAAAATAATGGATTGTCCTTCTTAATCCTTCATCCAAAGAGACAGAGGGTGTCCAGTTGTGGAGTTTCTCCCGGGCAAGCGAAATATCCGGTTTTCGCAATTTGGGATCGTCGGACGGCAAAGGCCGGAAAACAATCTCCGAACTGGATTCCGTGAGGCGGATGACATGCTGCGCCAGTTCAAGCATCGTAAACTCATCGGGATTACCCAAGTTGACCGGACCTGTAAAACTGTCTTCGGTTGACATCATACGGATCATTCCCTCCACCAAATCATCCACATACTGGAAGCTGCGAGTCTGGTGTCCACAGCCATAGACTGTGATGTTTTCTCCTTTAAGAGCCTGAATAATAAAGTTGGAAACCACACGACCGTCATTGATGGCCATATTAGGTCCGTAGGTATTAAAAATGCGAATAATTTTTGTTTTCAGTTTCCTCTCCCGATAGTAGTCCATGAAAAGCGTTTCGGAAGCCCGTTTACCCTCGTCATAACAACTGCGAAGCCCGACCGTGTTCACATTTCCCCAATACGATTCAGGCTGCGGATGGACAAGCGGATCGCCATACACTTCACTGGTCGAAGCCTGCAAAATACGGGCTCCCTGTTCTTGGGCCAAATCCAACATATTGATAGCTCCCAAGATGGAAGTCTTGATCGTTTTAATCGGATCATACTGATAGTGGATCGGCGAAGCCGGACATGCCAAGTTGTAGATTTCATCAATCGTTGAAGTCGCTTTATAGGGAATAGTCACATCGTGTTCGACCAATTGAAACCCGGAATGCTTAAGCAGGGCATGCACAAAACCCTTCGAGCCGGTAAAATAATTATCCAGACAGATCACCCTGTTTCCTTCTCTTATTAATCGCTTGCATAAATGCGACCCTATAAACCCGGCTCCCCCGGTCACCAATATAGATTTCATGTATTTTACCCCTTAGATTCGTTTATTTTTTTGTCGTCTACAAATGTAATGATTTGTTTTTACTAAAAAAGCAAAATATATTGATTGTTATATATTATCGGAAAATTTAATCCTTCAATACGTGAAAGACAGAAGATAATTTAAGTACATTTGCTGCACTCGGAATAATATGATTTATACAAAAAACTATATGGAACAGACATATCCCCTCTTCGTTTTCTTATTTTGGTTCGGACTGTTTATCGTCTTTTATACCTATATCGGTTATGGAATCCTGCTATACCTCATAGTTCATATCAAAGAAACAGTTAAAAAGAAAGCGATCCACCCCCTCCCGGCCTCTCTGCCTGACGTGACACTCTTCATTGCCGCCTACAACGAAGAAGACATCGTCCGGCAAAAGATGGAAAACTGCCGGGATCTCTCCTATCCTTCCGATAAACTCCGTATCGTATGGGTGACCGACGGGTCAGACGACCACACGAACAAACGGCTGGCTGCCTATGAAGATGTCTCCGTCTTCTTCACTCCCGAACGGAAAGGCAAAACTGAGGCTTTGAACCGGGGAATGCAATATGTCTCGACACCCTATGTCGTTTTTACGGATGCCAACACGATGCTGAATACGGAAGCCATAAAAGAAATTGTCCGCTGTTTTTCAAACCCTAAAGTCGGATGTGTGGCTGGTGAAAAGAGAGTCGATACCCAATCCGCCCAAGGAGCAACCGCCGGAGAAGGCTTCTATTGGAAATACGAGTCGGCCTTGAAAGATTTGGACGATCGTCTTTATTCGGCAGTTGGTGCGGCAGGGGAACTTTTCGCCATACAAACCCGTCTGTTCGAACAGATGCCGTCAGACACCTTGTTGGACGATTTCATCCTCTCACTTCGCATTGCCGCCAAAGGTTACAAAATTGCCTATTGCAAGGAAGCCTATGCTACAGAAACAACCTCTTTGAATATGAAAGAAGAAGAGAAGCGAAAGATACGGATAGCTGCCGGCGGCCTGCAATCGGTCTGGCGTCTTAGGGGCCTGTTCAATATTTTCCGCTACGGTATGTTGAGTTTCCAATATATCAGCCACCGTGTGTTACGCTGGACGGTTACTCCGTTGATGCTTTTCTTGCTATTGCCCGTAAATCTGATCCTCGCCCTGTCGGGAAATCCTTTCTATATAGGAACACTCACCCTGCAACTGCTGTTTTACGTTGCCGCCTATGCAGGTTACAGGATGGAACAACGAAACCTGCGCAATAAGCTGCTGTTCATCCCCTATTATTTCATCTTTATGAATGTAAATGTGATCCGGGGTTTCTTCTATCTGAACAAAAACAAAGGGAATGGAGCTTGGAGCAAAGCAAAAAGAAAAGGCACGGACTAAATCCGTGCCTAAATGCCCTACGCGTGCATCACCAGCAATGGAGTGTCGGTATGGAACAGCATCTTACGGGCGATAGAAGGATTGAACATACGCGCCAGAATATTCCGACGATAAGTACTGAGTGCTATCACGTCGATATGTTCATCTCGCACAAACTTTTCAATAGCTAACAGTAGATCGCCATCAGCCAGAACCGTATGGGTGATATGGGCTTCCGGATATTGCCTTTTAAAATATTCGTTAACTCCGGTCAAACGTATTTCATTCCATTCGTCTTTGCTCGTCGAGATATTGAACAGATGGATATGGACATTATACGGTTTGATGATTTCCATAAACTCATCGAACGCCACCAGGTCGCGTTGGTTAAAGGATGTGGCAAAGGCTATATTCTCGACTTCGCTCAAATCCTCAAAAGGTACATTTTCAGGAATGGCCAGGACAGGGACCTTATTCACCTCGATCACTTCGCCCGTGACGCTCCCGATCAGATCCATATCTTTCTGGCTCTTTCCACGAGTTCCCATCACGATCAAAGACGGATGGCACTCCTTGCAGTAAGCGATAATCTCTTCTTCCGGCAAACCTTCGCGGAGTACATAATTATATTTCACTTTAGGCAGTTCGCCGGATTGTATCTTACGATTGATCAACGTACAGATATTTTCCATGTCAATCTGGACACGCTTCAAGATATTCTGTGCCGTCTCTTCTTCGTTCACCTGGTAGGCCAGCGTGTCGCCCATCGGAATGGCAGACGGAAAATAAGGACTGAAGTAAGCGTGCATGATCATCACTTCGGCTCCGACTTTATGGGCATAGTTGATTCCCAATTCACACGCTTTGATAGAGTAGTCGGAAAAGTCTATCGGTATCAATATTTTCTTTTCCTGCGGACCGGCTTTTTCCTCCTGTTCGGCATCTTCGTTGAACCATTTGCTGTCTTCGATGATACGCAAGGCATGAGGCAGATCACTTTCTTTAATTCGCACACGTACACCAGCCGAAACCACTGGTTGGATTTGGTTTACATTGTGTATGTAGACTTCAATCCCCTCTGTTTCAAGTATCGTTTTGAGAATCTGAGCTTTCTCGAACGTGTGAATCGCTAACGTTACTAATTTATCTTCCATACTCGTGTGTTTTTAGAAATTAAACAATCGGAAATCACTAAATGTTGAGTAAAAAAAATCCCACAGCATCTTTTATAATCAGCTATGGGATTCTTAAAGAGAATGAATTTCTTTACGCTTCCTGTGCTTCCGACACTTCCTCGTTTTCGGCAAGTATCTGCAAAGCACGTTCGAATATTGTGGTATCGTCCAATACAACCAAACCTCCGTCAGGTCCTGGTTCAATATGTATTCCACAACTTTTGCCATCTTTAAAATTATGCCCACCGAAGTAGTTGCGAACTGTTTCAACAGAGATTCCCAATTCATCAGCAATACGGTGAGTACTTCCATCAGGCAAACTGTCTTTCAGTTTGCGAAGTTCATTAAATGTAATAGTTTTTGTCATGGCTTTCTTATTTTGAAGGTTAATACTTCGTTTATTTTCATGCCACTAACTTAGTCATTATAAATTACAACAACAAAATTATTCTAAGAAAATAAACATGCTTTACGACATGTATCACTTTTGCAAGCAAGCCGCCAACGGCACATTAAAAACAATAATAACCAGTATCGTTACATATATAGCATAGACAATGAGGCGAATACGTTTTTTCGAATATAAAGGTTCTTGGAAATTCATTTCTGCAGGCAACAGCTTAGAACGTCCCAAAACATAGAGTTTGTAGGTTATATAGCCGAAGAACACGCCCGCGATAGCCCCCGGTACGATATCCGAGATAAAATGGACTCCGAGATAAACTCGCGTATAAGCCGTAAGAGCCGCCCAGAAAAAGATTGTCCAGCCGAACAACTTGTCTCGCAAGATGAGAGCCATAAGGGTCGCAAAACCAAAAGCATTCGCGGCATGGCTGGAGATAAAGCCGTAAAGACCTCCCCGGTATCCGAAAACCGTTTTCACCTGATCCATGAAATCAGGATGATGAGTCGGGCGAAAACGGGTGAAGATAGGTTTACAGACGTGAGAAGCAAACTGGTCGCACAGCGTAACGACCAATACGATCGCCAACAGAATCAATAAGGACTCGCGCCAGTTCTTTTTATAGATCAGCACTAACAGGATCAGAAAGGCTAACGGCAGCCAAACTGCCTTTCCTGTGAAGATCCACATGAAACGATCCAGAAAAGCAGAGTCGCTGCCGTTAAGCGCAAAGAACGCATCGCGTTCGTAAATCAGTATTTTTTCAACCATAAGAAAGATGATTTGTGATTTAAAATTTATAATTTATGATTTATGCACCGATGATAAATCATAAATTATAAATCTTAAATCTTAAATGATTTCCATGTCTTTACTCGGCATCCAGCCCACATTTCCATCTTCCATTTCTATTTCATTCCAATCTCCCAACTTGCTTTTGACGGAAACTTTTGTTCCTTCATGCAGAATGAACAGATCGGTCCCGCTTGCATCAGGAGAACTTTTCACCGTAACAGTCGGGGCAAATACGATCCCGCTTTTCCGGTTTACCAACTCGCTCTTCTGATTGGCGGCAAATATATTGGAGAATATGACCAATACAAGGAATACCAGTCCCAGGTAAAAACCGATCTTCTTCAAATGAATCCATTTGGAAAAGAAAAACAGGATCAGGCATCCGATAAAGAGGATAAAGCAAACTATACCGGTCTGTGCCCATGAATCGGCAGCTCCTAAATTCTGAATCTTGTCGAACCAACGGTGCAGGAAGAAATCGCCTACCGGTTCAAGTTTGTCCACCGACTTCTGGCGAGCCAACTGCAAGTTGAAACGAATGTCCCCGTCTCCCGGGTCCAACAACAAGGCACGTTCATAATTCAGGATGGCCGGAGCAATCTTGTTTTCCTTATAATAGGCGTTTCCCAAATTATAGTAGATATCGGCCGATTCGCCATAAGTTTTCAAAAGCCCTTCATAGAGTTCGATAGCCTTGCCATAGTCTTCTTTCGTATAGGCAGCTTCTGCTTCTTTGATCGCCGCCTCTTGAGCAAATGCCCCTAAGGCAACAAACTGGACCAAGAGGAAGAATACGATCTTTTTCATATTTATATTCATCTTCATCGCGTTACTTTTTAATTGTATTTTCCATTTTACCAATGGCATCCACAGTCTGTTCATATAACTTATCCATCGCATCCGATGCCTGTGCCGGAGCATAGCGGGCAAACTCGCAAGTGTTCAGGATGTCCATAAATTCTTTGATCAAAGCATCGTCCACACCGTATTTTGCCAGTTCCGTTTCGACATTGTCTTTTGTCAGGTTGGCCTGCGGGATGCTCAACTTGTCGCTCAGGTAACCCCACAAGGCACGAAGCACTTCGTCATAGAATTCTTCTTTCTTGTTTTCCTTCATCAGCTTGCCGGCATTTTTCAGACGTCTTACTGCCATCTTATTGGCTTTCTTCGTACGGACCAATGCCAAGTTGGAATTTTCTTTCACCTGCTTGCGGTAGATGAAGAAGAAGACAATGAAGAGGATTGCCGGGATCAGGTAGCACATATAGTACATGAATGAACCGAAGAAGAGTTCATTATTCGGAACGAAATGAATGTCGTTCACCTTCAGGTAACGGATATCCTTACCCAAGTATTTAACGCTCTCCTTGTTGCTGAAGTTAGAAACGACAGGAGAAGGTGTTCCACCTCCCTTACCCTGCTCTACGTGCAGCTTGTACGGTTCGGAAGTAATCGTCTTATATGAATCGGTCTTCGTATCGAAATAAGAGAATGCGATAGCCGGAATTTCGAAATCGCCTGCATAACGAGGGATGGCCATATATTCGATCGTCTTCGTACCGGAAGTTCCTGCCGTGGTGGTCTTGAGGTCTACGTCTACCTTCGGATCATAAACGTCGAAATCGTTCGGGAAAGCGACTTCCGGATTCTTTACCAGCTTGATGTTTCCATTACCGGAAATCTTCACCTTCACGGTAACGGCATCGTCTGTCTTTACATTATTGGAACTGATGCTGGATGTCATTGTGAAATTGCCCACCGCACCGGAGAATGAAGCCGGTTTACCTGATGGCAACGGTTTGACATCGATCGTTACAGGGGGAGTTGTCAATTCTTTCTTCACATCAATATAAGACGATGAACCGAAGAAATCGTCGAATACGCTACTTCTTTGTTTGGCCGGTCCGGGCACACGCAAAACAATATCCAGTTTGCCGGAAGGAATCGTAATCTTCCCTGAGCGCTGAGGATACAATACCGTTTGTTTTATAATGGCAGTCCCGTAGTTCTTTCCCTTATAGTTTTCCATTACCAGTTGCTTATTTTGAGGCAGTTCTACCTCTTGGGCAAGGAATCCTGTAAATTCGGGGAACTTAGGCTGGTCGATACCTCCGATATCTTTTCTTACATACAATTTAAACGTAACCAAAATACCTTCCTGTTCATACACATTCCGTTTAGAAACATCGATTGTCAGAAAAGCATCGTCCTTACTGATACCGGTACCGGTCGAACCGCCCTTGGTTGCCTCTTCCGCCTTATCGGGAGGAAGCACTTTTATCACCAATGCGTTAGAGGTATAGTTGGCACCTTTGACCTTGATTGTTGCCGGTGCGATGTTGAAAGTACCCTCTTTCTTCGGTTGGAGGATATAGGTAAACGTCAATGACGTTTCGGTTGTCATTTTACCGTTAATGATCTGGGTACTCATATTTGTGGAAGTAGACGGACCTATCAATACCTCGAAGTCCGGTATTTCCGGTACACGTATATCCTTACCTTCCGCATTCACCGTGTACGACAATCTGAAAGTTTCTCCCATAACGACAGCTTCCGGAGCAGAAGCCTTGAACGTCACATCCGCCGCCCTGGCCACCACTCCGAAAGTTGCAAAGAGAATAAATAAGAAAACTAATTTCCTCATTCCTCAATCCTTATTTTTTAATTCTTACTTTTTAATTTTCAATTTCCGTTTACCACTCTTTATCCGTGCGACGGCGCTGTTGCTGTTGAGCCTGCGCTTTCTTCACCTTCTCCTGAGTGTCTTTTTCATCCTGCAGGAAAGCATCCAACATCTGCTGAGCGTTATCCTTGCTCATCTGCTCTTGTTGTTGCTGCTGTTGTTCCTGTGTCTTATCCTGCTTCTTGTCATCCTGCTGTTGTTGCTGATCCTGATTCTGCTGCTGTTGATCTTGTTTATCCTGATCTTCCTTCTTGTCTTCGTTCTGATCCTGATTTTGATCTTCGTTCTGCTGATTCTGCTGGTCCTGCAACAACTTTTGTGCCAAAGCCAGATTATAGCGTGTCTCATCATCTTTCGGATTCAGGCGCAAAGATTGTTTGTAAGCTTCGACACTTTTGGCATACTCCTTATTCTGCATGCCAATATTTCCGACATTATGATAAATTTCCGCCAAGCGGGCTTTGCCTTCGGGCGTTTCGATCATCTTTTCTCCCTGTCCGGCTATCAGCTGGTACTGCTCGGCTGCTTCAGGGAATTTCTTCTGCTTATACAGGGCGTTCCCCAGGTTGTAGGTCCCTTCGGACGAACGCGGGTTCACTTCCAAGCTTTTCCGGTAGGCGATTTCCGCCTCGGTAAACTTTTCCGTCTCATACAGTTTATTCCCCTCCCGCACATTCTTACGTTCCGCTTTCTGAGCCAACACAGTTCCACAGCAGAACATGAATGCCGCCATCCATATAATCGATTTTCGCATACGTTTCATCTTGTCCATAGCATTAAGAGAATAGTTTTACTTTTCTGAATATACGGTTCTTGCGGTCCAACGTCATGAAATCCACCAAAAGCAGAATCAAGGCGATCCAGGCGAATGTCTGGAAACGTTCGTCATATTCCGAATAGACTTTGCTGTCCAGTTCCGATTTATTCATTTTATCGATCTCTTTTTGAAGTGTACGAAGCGCAGAGTTCGTGTTGTCGGCACGGACATACGTCCCATGGCCGGCAGCCGCAATCTCCTGGCACATCTCTTCATTCAACTTCGTGATCACCACATTTCCCTCCTTATCCTTCATGTAGTTGTTGCTGCCGTCTACCGGGATCGGAGAACCTTTCGGATCACCCATACCGACAATGTTCACATGAATGCCTTTTTCTGCTGCCGCGGCAGCTGCTTTCACAGCATCGTCTTCGTGGTTCTCGCCATCGGTGATCAGGATAATCGCCTTGTCCGATGTCTCGCTCGGCGTAAAGGAACGCATCGCCAGGTTGATGGCAGCCCCGATAGCCGTACCTTGTGTCGACACCATCGACGGGTTGATGGATGAAAGGAACATCTTGGCCGAGACATAATCGGAAGTGATGGGGAGCTGCGTGAAAGCATCTCCTGCGAAAACGATCAGTCCGACCTTATCATTCGAAAAGCCGTCAGTCAGCTTGGACAACATCTGTTTGGCCTTGGACAGACGATCGGGCGAAACATCTTCCGCCAACATCGAGTTGGATACGTCCAGACAAACCATGATCTCCACTCCCTGACGCTTCACTGTCTCCAGTTTGGAACCGAACTGCGGTCCGGCCATGACTATGATAACCATCGTAATGGCTCCGAACAACAGCCAAAACTTCAGATGCTGACGCTTGGGAGAAACCTCCGGCATCAACTCTGCCAACAATTCGGGATTACCATATTTCTTGATTGCCTTCTTCTTCAAGACGATTGCATACACATAGAATGCAACCAACACGGGAAGCAGGAAGAGCAAGTATAAAAAGTCCGGATGTGCAAAACGAAACATAAGCCTTTTATATTTACGGTATATTTCTTAACAATGTATTTCTCAATAATATCTCGACCAGCAACAGCGAGAACAGCAGGATCGCCCAATTCTTGTACTCTTCCTGTTTTTTACTGTATTCCTGCACGCTGATCTTCGTCTTCTCCATCTTGTCGATTTCCGAATAGATTTCCTTCAGGCTGGCATTATCCGTCGCACGGAAATACTGTCCGCCGGTCGTAGCGGCAATCTGCTTCAGAGTCGGCTCGTCGATCTCCACGTCGACATCCATATACTGGACACCGAAGGCTGTCTGGAACGGATACGGAGCCTTGCCCTGCGTTCCGACACCGATCGTATAGACACGGACCCCGAACGTCTTGGCTATCTCGGCAGCCGTCACCGGAGCGATCTCGCCCTGGTTGTTCACACCGTCCGTCAACAGGATAATCACCTTCGACTTGGCCTGGCTGTCTTTGATTCGGCTGACTGCATTCGCCAACCCCAGGCCGATCGCCGTCCCATCCTGGATTATACCCGGCTGGACATCCTTGAAGAGGTTCAGCAGGACCGTATGGTCGGTTGTCAACGGGCATTGCGTGAAACTCTCCGCCGCAAACACGACCAAACCGATATTATCGTTCGGACGGCCGTTGATAAAAGCAGACGCCACATCTTTGGATGCTTCCAGACGGTTCGGCTTCAAGTCCTGCGCCATCATACTGGTCGAGATATCCATTGCCAGCACGATGTCGATACCTTCCGTCGAAGAGTTCTGCCAACTGTTGGTCGACTGCGGCCGCGCCAATATCACGATCAGGACAGCCACTGCCGCCATACGCAAAATGAAAGGGACATGCCTGAGCCAGACTTTCCAGGAGCTTGCTCCCGGAGCATCGAACCCTTCCGTAGACGATACCTGCAAACTCGCCTGATTCTTGCTCAGTTTGTAGACGTACCATCCGATCATCGGGATCAGCAACAATAACAAATACAGATATGTAGGATTTGCAAATACCATCTTATTCTTTCCTTATATTTGAATCATTCTTTTCTACAGGCTTTACTTCATCTTCAGCCTTTTCACCTTCTCCGGGAACAGGAATCTCTTCCACCTTCGTCTGGTTAACGAACAGATAAGCGTTCATCAAGCTCAAGTCGTTTTCATCTGGCAGCGGATTCATTTTCGCGAACTTCACGAAATCGGCCAGTTGCATGATCTGCTTCAGGCTTTCATAGACCGAAGTCGCCTCCTGCTGCTTACGGATGAGATCGAGTATCTCGCCGGAAGTCATTTCCATCGCATTGATACCGAAACGCTCCACGATATAACGGCGCAACGTCTCCGTAATCAACGTATAATACTCCTTGCTGCGACCCTGCTGCCAGAGCTTCTGCTGCTTGATCTCGTCGAGTTCCTTGATCGCCTGTTCGTGAGGCGGAAGTTTCGGTTCCGGTTTCTTGAACGGCAGGATGGATTGGCGGTTACGCATACGTTTGATCACGTAGGCAACCACACAGACCAGGAACAGAGCCAGCAATACGCCGAATATCCAGGGATAGTAATCGGCCAATACAAAAGGCGGCTTCCAGACGCTTTTGATATCGTAAAACTCCTCCGGTTTGTCGGCATTGACAGGAACTGTCGACACCTTCAAGGCTACTTGGTTGGAGTAAACGGTATCCGCCCCGTCGATCACCATGAACGGGGGCAACAGATAAAGGGAAGAGTCGAAAGAGGTCACCAGCAAGTCCTGCTTGATCAGCAGGCGGTCGTTTTCGATCAAGGTGGAGTCCGCTTTCGGGATTTCCAGCACCTCCACTCCCGCCATCAATGTGTCGCGCGGAATGACGAGCCGGACGTCTTTATCTTTGTCTGTCGTTACCGTCAAATGTAAAACAGTCTGTTCTCCGATCAGTATAGCGGCAGAATCGACACGGACGTCAACGAGTGCCTGCTGCGCATACGCTTTCCCGCCGGACAGGAACGTTCCGCCGGCAAGTGCAAGTAACAGAATGCTTTTCTTTATTAATTTCATTTGTTTGCTTTAATTACGTTTGTCAAAAAGAGCAATCAATGCTTTCACATAATCATCTTCCGTACGGACGGAAACCGAATCGACACGACATTTCTTAAACGAATCGCTCATGGCTGCCTGCCGGCGATCCCACCACTCTTTGTAGGCGGCCCGTACACGGGCAGACGAACTGTCTATCCAACGCTCCTGTCCGGTCTCCGCATCCTTGATCTTCATCAGTCCCACAGCCGGTAGTTCCGTCTCGCGGCGGTCATATACCTGTATGGCCACCACGTCATGCTTGCGGTTGGCGATGGTCAAGGCATCCTTGAAACCGTCCTTGTCGATAAAGTCGGAGATCAGGAAAGCCGTACAACGCTTCTTGATCGCATTGGTCAGATATTTCAGTGCCTGTGCAATATTGGTCTGTTTTTTATCCGGTTGGAAGTCGATCAGTTCGCGAATGACATACAAGATATGTTTCTTCCCTTTCTGGGGAGGAATGAATTTCTCTATCTTGTCGGAGAAGAACACCACGCCGATCTTGTCGTTGTTCTGGATAGCCGAAAAGGCCAGTGTCGCCGCGATCTCCGTAATGACTTCTTTCTTCATTACATTCACGGAACCAAAGTCCCTACTTCCCGACACGTCGATCAGCAACATCACCGTCAGCTCCCGTTCTTCTTCGAACACCTTCACATAAGGGCGGACATAGCGGGCGGTCACGTTCCAGTCTATATCGCGGATATCGTCTCCGTATTGATACTCGCGCACTTCGCTAAACGCCATACCGCGCCCTTTGAACGCCGAATGGTATTGCCCGGCAAATATATTGCGGGACAGGCCGCGAGTCTTTATCTCAATCCGTCGAACCTTCTTTAATAGTTCACTTGTTTCCATATTAAGGGACTTCGACTTTGTTCAGAATTTCGCTGATCACCTCTTCGGATGTCAGGTTATTGGCTTCCGCTTCGTAGCTCAAACCAATACGGTGGCGCATCACGTCGTGGCATACGGCACGGATATCTTCGGGGATCACATACCCTCTGCGTTTGATAAAGGCGTACGCACGTGCTGCCAATGCCAAATTGATGGATGCACGCGGAGAGGCACCGAAGGAGATCATGTTAGCTAAGTTTGCCAAGCCATGTTCCTGCGGGAAACGGGTAGCGAACACGATGTCTACGATATAGCGCTCGATCTTTTCGTCCAGATAAACCTCACGGACGACTTTACGTGCCTCCAGGATTTCGTCTTTGCTCAAGATCGGTTTGATGTCCGGTTTCACTCCGGAGATATTCTGACGGATAATCAGCTTTTCTTCTTCTTTCTTCGGATAGTTGATGATGACCTTCAGCATGAAACGGTCTACCTGTGCTTCAGGTAGCGGATAGGTTCCTTCCTGCTCGATCGGGTTCTGGGTCGCCATAACCAAGAAAGGAGACGGCAATTTGTATGTGTTTTCGCTGATTGTCACCTGGCGTTCCTGCATTGCTTCCAAAAGGGCGCTCTGCACCTTTGCCGGAGCACGGTTGATTTCATCCGCCAATACAAAATTAGCGAAGACTGGTCCTTGTTTAACTTGGAATTCTTCGCTTTTCTGACTATAAATCATCGTACCGATCACATCGGCCGGCAACAAGTCCGGCGTGAACTGGATACGGCTGTATTTCGCATCGATCAATGATGCCAGCGTCTTAATGGCCAATGTCTTTGCCAATCCCGGCACACCTTCCAGCAGGATATGGCCATCCGAAAGCAGACCGATCAATAATGATTCAACCAAATGTTTCTGTCCAACAATTACCTGGTCCATACCCATCGTAATCATGTTCACAAACGAACTCTTACTTTCAATTCGCTCGTTCAACTCACGAATGTCTACTGTCTGACTCATAGATTCTCTTCAATTATTTTGTTACTATTTTTATTCGCTTTTTTAAGATGCACAAAATTAGAAATGTTAAATTCGTATTCTGCACTTTTGCAGTTAAATAATACTAACCCGCACAGAACTATTTTGTTTTATTTTACTTAAAAGAGAGGGTTTTCGTTACTGTTTGCCACTCAGTATCTCAGTCTGGCGGGCAGCAGCTTTTTCGATGGAAGAACGGTCACGGCAGTCGATGCCGTACATTTCCGGTGCAGGCACCTCGATCACAGTGCCGATAGGCACGTTATTCGGATCCTTTATGACGTTTTTGTTATACTCATACAGATATACCCAGAACAATTTGCTTCCATAATATTTCAGCGAGATCAGCGTCAGGCGGCTTCCCGGCTCGATCTTGACACGGGCAATGACTTCAGGCGAAGCGGCTTCAGATTTAACAGCCGGCTTTTCCTCCGTTGTTTCGCTCACAATCCTGGCGGAATCTTCTTTGGCAAAAACGGTTGCCGTATCCGCAACGACTTCGGTCGCAACTGTTTCTCCTTTGGGAAAGACCGTATCAACCTTCAAGGTCTCTTTTTCCTTTTCGAAAAAGCACGCTCGATTCAGGTAAAGCCCGATATTGAATAGCAAAAGGAGGAATACAAACACAGAAACAACGACAATCCGCTTCGTGCGGGGTTTCTTTCGTCCCGCATCCGGGCCGGTTTCTGCCTCTTCGCTCGGACTGTCAGGTTCGGGACCATCAGGGCGTTCGTCCACAACCGGTTCAAGGGTATCCATCCCTTCATCTTCGGGCTGCCCGGCAGGTTCTTCTGAAGATACAACCGGGTCTTCTTCCGGCATCACCTCCTCGACCGATTCGTCTTCCGCCTCTTTTATTTCCGGTTCGTCCGGCACGACATCCATATCGCTAAAATCGACATTCTCCCCCAGTTCGGTCGTTTCAAAAAAAGAGAACGGCTTGTTGACAAGCTCCCGAAGCTCCTTGTCCGGCAGGAAGGAAAACTTATAGTGTCCCGGGATTACGAAACGTTCCCCCGTGTTCACATGGATGCTCTCACGTTTCTCCACCGGAATGATTTTAAAAGTGCCGAGACCTTTGACCTTTACCAGCTTGTCCGTATAGACACCTTCTGATACGACCGCTATGAATTCCCTCAAAAAGCGTTCGGAACTATTCTTGTCTTTACCTGTATATTCGGCCAACAGACCGGCCAAATCCTGTATCGTCAGCCGGTTATTCATGTTCGCCTAATTCTTTAAGTTTATTCTTGACCGTCGTTCCGGGTTTAAACACCGGGACGAGTTTGGGAGGGACCAAATACCGTTTGCCATTCGAAGGATTGACCGAGATCCGTTCCGCTTTCTTTTTCACTTCGAACTGGCCGAAGCCCTGCAAATATATCGTGTCGTTATCTACCAGGCGCGAACTGACGACGGAACTCAAGACAGAAAGCGTTTCAGCGACTTCCTGCGCAGTCCAACCCATACGGGAAGCAAGTTCAGTAACCAGTTCCTTATTTTTCATATCCGCATCCATTAATAGATTATGCAGCTATATTAGTTATTTTTTCGTAAACCGACAAACATCTTTGCAGTTTTTATATCAAATTAAAGTACGCTTCCATATAGGTCGAAAGCCTGTGCATCGTCAATCCGTACGTTGTAGAATATTCCGGGAATCAACGGTTTATCTTTAGATATAAGAATTTCAGGATCGACCTCCGGCGAATCGAATTCCGTACGCCCGACATAGAAATCTTCCTCTTCCCGGTCGACCATCACCTTAAATTCCTTTCCGATCTTGGAGCCGTTCACTTCGGCCGAAATTCCTTCCTGTATACGCATCAGATAGTCCAAACGGTCTTGCTTGACCTCCGGGGCGATGTCATCGGTATAATGTTTAAACGAATAAGTGCCTTCCTCATGGCTGTAAGCAAAGGCCCCCATACGTTCGAAACGGGCTTTCTTTACGAACTCGACCAACTCTTCGAAATCCTGCTCGGTTTCCCCCGGGTGGCCGACCATCAGGGTCGTACGCAGATGAATGCCGGGGACTTCTTCCCGCATCCGGCGTATCAAGGCATACGTTTCTTCTTTCGTGATGTTGCGGCGCATTTTCTTCAACATCGGGTCGCTGATATGCTGAAGGGCGATATCCATATATTTGCAGACATTATCGCGTTCGCGCATCACCCTGAGCAGGTCATAAGGGAAATGGGACGGATAGCCATAATGCAAGCGGATCCATTCCACTCCCGGAATATCGGATATGCGTTCCACCAGCTCCGGCAAGGCCTGGCGCTTATACAAATCCAACCCGTAGTAAGTCAAATCCTGAGCGATCACCTGAAATTCTTTCACCCCCTGTTTTACCAGCAGACGGACTTCATTCTCGATCTCTTCCATCGGTACGGACTGGTAATGCCCCGTGCTGATCGGGATGGCGCAATACGAACAGGTGCGGTCGCACCCTTCGGCGATCTTCAGGTAGGCGTAGTGCCGGGGAGTCGTCAAGACGCGGTCGGCTGCCAATTCTCTGTGGTAGGATTTGCCCAAATCGTTCAGCAGCTCTTTCCAGTTGAACTTTCCATAGAAACGGTCGACTTCCGGCAACTCGTTTTCCAAGTCTTTCAGAAACCGTTCGGAAAGGCATCCCATGACAAACAGTTTGCCGATCTTCCCTTTCTTCTTGGCCTCTCCCAGATCGAGTATCATATTGATCGATTCTTCCTGGGCATCCCCGATAAAACCGCAGGTATTCACAACAACGATTTCACCGTTAATCTTATGGGGATCATGTTCGACGGTATACCCGTTCGCCACGAACTGGCGCATAAGCTGCTCCGAGTCCACCAGGTTCTTCGAACACCCCAACGTTATAATGTCTACTTTATTTTTCCTCATATTTATGGTACAAACTTCCTTTATTCTCCGAAAAGGGAGTTTACAAATTCTTTCCGATTGAATACCTGGAGGTCCTCTATTCCTTCTCCCAAACCAATATACTTGACAGGAATACGGAAATGATCTGAAATACCGATCACAACGCCACCTTTGGCCGTACCGTCCAATTTGGTAACCGCCAACGCATTCACCTCGGTCGCGGCCGTAAACTGCTTGGCTTGTTCAAATGCGTTTTGTCCGGTAGACCCGTCCAATACCAGCAAGACTTCGTGCGGTGCGTCGGGGACCACTTTCTTCATTACGTTCTTGATCTTGGTCAGCTCGTTCATCAGGTTGATCTTGTTATGCAGGCGGCCGGCAGTGTCGATGATAACCACATCCGCTCCGTTCGCCTTTGCCGAGCTCAACGTGTCGAATGCCACCGAAGCAGGGTCGGAACCCATCTTCTGCTTCACGATAGGTACTCCCACCCGTTCGCTCCAAATCACCAATTGCTCCACGGCTGCGGCGCGGAACGTATCGGCAGCTCCCAAATATACATTCTTGCCGGCCTTCTTGAACTGATAAGCCAGTTTGCCGATCGTGGTCGTCTTGCCTACCCCGTTCACGCCTACGACCATGATGACATACGGCTTCTTGTCTTCCGGAACCGTAAACGACTCCAGATCTTCCGTATGATTTTCCGTAAGCAGGGAGGCGATCTCTTCACGCAGGATCGCTGTCAGTTCACCGGTCGTCACGTATTTGTCTCTGGCTACGCGGTCTTCGATACGGGATATGATTTTCAGCGTAGTATCTACTCCGACATCGGATGTGATCAGTACCTCTTCCAGATTATCCAGGACTTCGTCATCCACCTTGCTCTTGCCGGCAATGGCTCTGGTAATCTTAGAAAATACATTTTCTTTTGTCTTAGATAACCCCTTGTCCAGAGTCTCCTTTTTTTCCTTACTGAAAAAGCTAAAAATACCCATACCTTTATTTATTTTTGTTCTTCTTTTGAATAAGTGCGCTAAATTACTAAATAATTGACAATTGACAATTATCAATTGACAATTATTTAGTCCATTCTCGCCTTGTAGTCTTCGTAGTCGAACTCCCTGTACATCACAAGCCGGTCCTCCTTGCTCCACAAAGCCAAGGATGGATGCGGGATTCCGTTAAACATGGTTGTTTTGACAACGGTATAATGGATCATATCTTCAAAAATCAATTTATCCCCCACTTTCAAGGGTTGTTCGAAAGACCAATCGCCCATGTAATCACCACTCAGGCAACTGTTTCCTCCGATACGATAGGTCGGTTTTCCTTCCTCCGGCTCTATAGCCCCGCGAATCACCGGTTTATAGGGCATCTCCAGACAGTCCGGCATGTGGCAGGTGAAAGAGGCGTCTATGATCGCGGTCTTAATGCCATGATTCTCCACGATATCCACCACCGTCGTCAGCAGGAATCCGGTTTGCCACGCAAATGCGCTTCCCGGCTCCATGATGATTTCGAGATTCGGGTATTTGGCCTTGAACGCCTGCAACAGCCCGATCAGATGTTCCGTGTCATAGCCTTTTCGTGTCATCAGATGTCCGCCTCCCATATTCAACCATTTGATATGCGGCAGGAAACGGCCGAAACGTTTTTCCACTTCTCCCAACGTCTTTTCCAGATCATACGAACTCGATTCGCAAAGCGTATGAAAATGCAAGCCTTCGACACCATCGGGCAACCGGTCGCCCAAAAGGTCGCTGATCACTCCCATCCGGGAACCCGGCGCACAAGGATTATACAAATCCGTTTCGACATCCGAATATTCAGGATTGATGCGCAGACCGCACGAAACCCGGTTTCCGTCTGCCTGTACCATCGGGTAGAAACGCTCGAACTGCGTGAGCGAATTGAACGTCACATGGCTGCTGTATCTTAAAATATCCGGGAAATCGCCTTCCGTATAGGCCGGCGAATAGGTATGCGCCCGGCTGCCCATCTCTTCGAAAGCCAACCTGGCCTCAAACTTTGAACTTGCTGTCGAATACGGGATATATTCACGCACGATCGGAAATGCTTTCCACATGGCAAACGCCTTAAAAGCCAAGATTATATTCACCCCCGCCCTTTCCTTCACACTCTTGATCAGTGACAAATTACGGCGGAGCAACTCTTCTTCCATCACATAACAGGGAGATGGTATCATATTGAAGTCTATCATCCGGTAAGTATTTTTCTTTTTATTCTGTCGGACAAAGATACATATATTTTTATAAATTGTCACGCCACCGCTTACCAGCCGGAGTATGCAGGAAAATATAAAAACCGACAGCTAAAATAGCTAATATTCCAAATGTTATCATAATCAATTGATTCATTTGATTTATTCGGTAACTGTCAAGCGTGCAAATTTCAGTAGCAGCTGTTTTTGGCCGAAATGAGCAAACGAAACGGTTGCTTTTGCGTTGCCGCCTTCCCCTTCAATGGCGATCACTTCACCTTCCCCGAAGCGATCGTGCCGGACTTTAGCCCCGACATGCAAGCCTGACAGATCGGATGCCGAGGCAGAAGACGGGACTGGAGATGAAGAAGCCGTTTCCATCCGTGTCAGACGTGCCTGCCGTCCGACTGCCTGAGCGACCGGAGAGACATAGGCCTCTTCTTCCATTGCTTTCGGTTGTTGGAAAGGAGAGGAAAAAGCCGGGGAACGACGAGTGGCGGCAAATGAACCACCGGCAACAGAATCTGCCGACATAGAAAGATATCGGGTATCGATATCTTTCAAGAAACGGCTGGGCGAACACATCGCGCTCTGGCCATTACGATAGCGGCTCTTGGCGTATGTCAGCACACAGTTTTCTTCCGCACGGGTGATGGCGACGTAAAAGAGGCGGCGTTCTTCTTCCACCGCTCTCGGATTGTCTTTCGACATGGCAGAGGGGAACAGGTCCTCTTCCAGCCCGACAACGAAAACATTCCGGAATTCCAGACCTTTGGCGGCATGTACCGTCATCATCGTCACCTTGTTTGCCTGTTCTTCCTTATCGTTATCCTGGTCTGTCAACAACGAAACCTCGGAGAGGAAGTCGGCGAGCGAGACATGTTCCGCCCCTTCCTCGCAGCGTATCTCGCAAAACTCGGCAATACCCTTCAACAACTCCTGCAAGTTTTCCTGCTTGCTGATTCCTTCCACCGAACGATCCTGAAACAAGACGCTGACAATACCGCTTTCCTTCACCACCGCAGAGGCGATTTCTTCGGCAGAGAGCTTGACATTCCGTTCGATAAAACCGGTGATAAGCTCCCGGAAATCACTCAGCTTCTTTGCCGTCCCACTATTGACGGGCAGCGCATATCCGATCGGATCGTTCAGCACGGTCCACAAACTGACGTTGTGTTCCGTGGCGGCGGCCGTCAATTTATTCAATGTCGTATCGCCTATCCCGCGAGCCGGATAGTTTATCACACGTTTGAGAGCCTCCTCGTCATGCGGGTTGATAATCAGGCGGAGATACGAAATGACATCCTTCACCTCTTTACGCTGGTAGAAAGACAAGCCACCGTATATCTTATATGGGATTCCCCTCTTACGCAAAGCCTCTTCCAAGATGCGGGATTGCGCGTTTGTCCGGTACAGGATGGCAAAATCGGCATAATCATAATTCCGCATCCTCATCTCGTTAATCTTGCCAGCAACGGCATATCCCTCTTCATAATCGGAATAGGACGAACAGACGGACAACTTGCTGCCCTCTTCCTTTTCCGAATAGACGGTTTTCCGGATCTGCTTCATGTTCTTATCGATCAGGCTGTTCGCCGCATTTACGATATTTTGCGTCGAACGGTAGTTCCGTTCCAGTTTGAAAATACGGCAACCCGGATACTGGTTCTTGAATTGCAGGATATTATCGATATTGGCTCCTCGGAAAGAATAGATGCTTTGCGCATCATCTCCAACCACACAGATATGCCGGTGCACTTCGCACAAGCGTTGTACGATCAGATGCTGGGCAAAGTTCGTATCCTGGTACTCGTCCACCAGCACAAACTGAAAAAAGCTTCTGTATTTCTCCAGCACATCCGGATGATCGCGGAAGAGGATGTTCGTTTGCAGCAGCAAATCGTCGAAATCCATCGCCCCCGCTTGCAGACAACGGTTCTGGTACCGTTTATATATCTCACGCAGCAAAGGAACTTTCGAATCTATATCATGTTGCACCAACTCCTTGTTCTGCTCGTACGCCTTATAAGAGATAAGCGCATTTTTCGCATTCGAGATACGGCTCTGCACCATTCCCGGACGATACACCTTGTCGTCGAGCTGCATCTCCTTCATGATGGAACGGAGCAGGCTTTTGGAATCTGCCGCATCGTAGATGGTGAAATTGGACGGATAACCGATACGTTCCGCCTCGGAACGGAGAATACGGGAAAAGATGGAATGGAACGTCCCCATCCACAACCGCCGTGCCGTCCGTTCATCCGTCAGAGAGGCAATACGCTCTTTCATCTCGCGTGCCGCTTTATTGGTAAAAGTGAGTGCCAGAATACTTTGCGGTGGCAATCCCTGCCTTAAGAGATAAGCTATCTTGTAGGTCAGCACGCGTGTCTTTCCGGATCCGGCCCCTGCTACCACAAGCGAAGGGCCGTCGGTATAAACAACCGCTGCGCGCTGACTTTCATTCAATTGTTTCAGATATTCTTCCACGTATCTTGTATTTTTAGGGATACAAAGGTACGAATTTTTATTTATCTATTGGTTATACGGCTTATAAGGCGAATGCATCACATTCAATGTCTTCGGTAACCACACCCGGTAACGCTGAGTTTTGTCCCACGTATTCCCGGCAGAAGCAAAATCGCATAAATGGATCTGTTTCGGCGCCCGGTTGCTTTCCAGGTCCGTACCCAACACCATCGGGGCGGTGAAGGCCATCCACGCAAAACCGGGGGCTTCCACAGGTGTCAACTCCACATATCCGTCTTTGCTCACGACAACAGCCGTTTCATCGACAAAACCATCCCCGAAGCGGCTGTCGCGAGCCAAGACAAGCGGACCGCGCACGATGGCCTGTGCCTGGTTGCATTCCACCAGACGGGCACGCAAATCGAGCTTGACCGTGATCCGGTCGCCCTTCTTCCACTTACGGTTCACCGACAGGTAAGCGCCCGGCAGGACACCGTCCTCCGGCTTCCCATTCACGGAGACCGTCGCGATCCGGCTCCATGCCGGGATACGCAAGGCGATGGTGAAAGCTGTCTCTTTTGCCGGATCGACCTCTATCTCGATCTGATCCGTCTGCGGATAGTCGGTCGTTTGCTTCAACCGGACCGTTTTCTTGCCCGGCAATACCAACTCCGCTTCCGAGGGAGCATAGAAATTCACCCGAACGCAATCGTCCTGCACCTGATAGGCGAACCCGGGGATCATGGCAAAAGCACGCGGGCCGTTCGCATTACAACAGTTGATGTGCATGCCGCACTGCTCCTCCCCTTCGTGGCGCCACCCTTCCAGCGGACTGTATTTGGCTATCTGCGAAGCATCCGCTTTCAAAGAGGCCATCAATGCATTATAGATAGCCGTCTCCATGTAATCGGCATACAGGGAATTGCCCGTTATCTGCAACAGGCGGTTGCAAAGCTGCATCCAGGTAAAGGTCACGCACGTTTCCATCGTGTGGTAAGTCGGTTGTGTCTGCCGTTCCTTCCCGCCATACCAGCATTCGAACGCGCTGCCCGATCCGGCCACGTTGATCTCTTCACGTACGATATGCCCGACCGTTTTTTCCACGACAGAGAGATAAAGCGGGTTGCCTGTTACCTTGTAGAGTTCGAGCAACCCCTCGTAGCAAGACATCATTTCATACGCTTTCTGTCCGTTCTCCCTCGAAAACCAGGTTTTCGGATGCGGGAAACGGTTGGCCACGGGCACATCGGCAATGGCTTTGCTGATCAGCTGCGGACCGCCGGGGGTCTCCCACTGTCCGACGATATATTGGGCAAAATCAAGATAACGTTTCTCTTTCGTCCGGTTATAGAGATACATGACAGGTTCGAGGACGGACGAACTCGGCATGCCGATATAATTGCCGGTCGAGACGATATCCACCTTTCCGGGCCCGACCTGCGTCATCAGATGGTCGACCACTTTGCAAGCCGCCTCCAATGCTTTCTTATCCTCCGACAGATCATACCAGGCGATCAACCCCAATGATGTATACTTGCGCCCCCAGACATCCCACTGTTGCAACTGGTATTCCGGTGCATAATTCCCGATATAGCCGTCCGGTTGTTGTGTTGCCATAAGCGATTCGGCAGCCTTCTTTATGATCCGGTACAGTTCCGGGTCCCGGTTATAACGATAGGAAGCGATCGCTCCCTGTATCCATTTTCCCCAGAATTCGCTTTGCCAGCGCGACTGCTCGTTCTGGTGGCGGAACGGTTCGACCAGATGGTCCACATCCTGCGCTTTCACACGATGTTCGATACAATCTGCGATCCGAGTCCCTACATAACCGGATATCTTCACATGTCTGACAGGAGAGTCATTGACAACTTGCGCCATCGCTGCCGTCGAGCAGGCACAAGCCAACAGGAATGAGAAGGTCTTCACCTTAAATGGAATTATCATAAATACAAAGAATTTAAGAATTACAAAAAACAAAAATAAGGAGATAACTACAAGATTGTGTTACAAAATTGATAAAATATCTGTCATTTATGATAGGTATCCGCCTCTCCACGACACTTCGCCAATATATTTTCCCGAAAAAACAAGAATACGGTCATATTATCCGTATATTTACGAAAATTATACTTGGAAAACATGGAAGAATACATCGGTACAGTCATCAGAGTCGGAGGAATCGCAATCGGATGCGTCATGGTCCTGTTCGTGATTTGGTATACAGTCAAGGACATATTGGACATCAGCGGAAAAGATTCGTCCGATGGCAAATGAACCAATATATAAAGGAAAAGACATCCGAATTCAAAACATAGGTGTTTTGCAAACAAAGCATATATGTTTTAAGATCGAAACACCTATATTTTGAAAAGGGGATAGATAATAATTAAAACGGCACCTCATTATTCCCTGGCGCCAAGAAATCGGCTCCGGCTGGCGGTATGGGCGGCATGGCTTCCATCGGACCCGAACCGTTCATATTGGAGGAGAACTCGCGGACCGGAACGTCTTCGTCCACATTCATGAACTTGGCGAACTCGCTCTTGAAACGAAGGCGCACATCTCCGACCGCACCGTTACGGTGCTTGGCGATAATGATCTCGGCCAGGCCGATCAGCGAATTGCCGCGTTCGTCTTCCGTTATCTTATAATACTCCGGACGGTGGATGAAACAAACCATATCGGCGTCTTGCTCGATCGCACCGGATTCACGCAAGTCGGCCAGCTGCGGGCGTTTCCCTTCTGCTCCCTGACGCGCCTCGACGCCACGGTTCAACTGCGACAGGGCGATGATCGGGATGTTCAGTTCTTTCGCCAACCCTTTCAAGGATCGTGAAATGGTACTTACTTCCTGTTCACGGCTGCCGAAGCTCATGCCGCTCGCATTCATCAGCTGAAGGTAGTCGATGATGATGATCTTTATCCCATGCTCACGCACCAGGCGGCGGGCTTTCGTACGCAGTTCGAACACCGAAAGGCTCGGCGTATCGTCTACATAAATCGGCGCATCGTACAACTCTTTTATCTTGAAGTCCAACTGTTCCCATTCATAGTTTTCCAAACGTCCGCTCTTGATCTTCTCGCCCGGGATCTCGCATACGTTCACGATCAGACGGTTCACCAACTGGACGTTACTCATTTCAAGGGAAAACAGGGCGACCGGCGTGTTAAAGTTCACCGCCATATTCTTGGCCATAGAGAGGACGAATGCCGTCTTACCCATCGCAGGACGGGCGGCAATGATGATCAGGTCGGAATTCTGCCATCCCGAAGTCATCTTGTCCAACCCTTCGAAACCGGTACGCAGACCGCTCAACCCCTCTTTTTGATTGGCCGCTTTCTCAAGCAGCACCATCGCTTCCTTGATTACGGGGTTGATCTGGGTCACGTCTTTCTTCACGTTGCGTTGGGAAATCTCAAAGAGTTTTCCTTCGGCTTCCTGCATCAGGTCTTCCACGTCGATCGTCTCGTCAAAAGCCTTGCTTTGTATCATGGCAGTGAAAGAGATCAGCTCACGCGCCAGATATTTCTGGGCGATGATACGGGCATGGTATTCGATATGGGCGCTACTGGCCACCTTTCCGGTCAGTTGGGATATATAGAACGGGCCGCCTACCTCATCCAACTCGCCGCGTTTCTTCAGTTGCTCGGTGACAGTAAGCATATCCACCGGACGCTGGCTGATCGCCAAGTCCACGATGGCGGCATAGATTTTCTCATGCGCCTTCTCATAGAAACACTCCGGTTTCAAAATCTCACTGACAATGGAATATGCATCCTTTTCAAGCATCAGAGCGCCCAGCACCGCCTCTTCCAACTCACGTGCTTGCGGTTGCAAACGCCCCATATCCGGCACTATAACCGGTTTCTGCTTCTCTTTGCCTCCTGTATTTTTTCCTTTTTCTGCCATTGTTCAAATTATTATCGGGCTTCAAAAATAATACTTTTTATCCGGTTCTCCGAACCTTGTAAAAGAGAATCCGCGAATCTTCTTTTATCAAAAAGATAGCACTACCCCACAAAAATCGGATTAGTAAGGCTAATATTTGAAATTACCCGCAAGGCTAATATTTTTTAACATTCAGTTTAATAGCAAAACCCCTCTTTCTCCTATCTAAATGTCAAAAGGGCAGGACACATCGTAGAGGGGTAACCGAGATCATAATTTGCTTAATAAAAACAAATGAATAAGTAATTATTCCGGATTGTACAAAATTTGTTTCTATATTTAGCCGGAAGTCAAATAATTCAATCATATACGCATGAAAACAACACTCAGAATATTCCGTATCCTTTGCAAGTTGTTGCTGTTGGCCTATGTCACAATAGTGAATTTTGTCTTTATTACGGTGTTTTACGCATTACTACTTTCAATCTTGCGTCATATATGGCCGGCATACATACCGGGGGGGGTTGACAAGGGAGTGATTCCACATTTAGTCATGACGTTGCCGTACTATCTTTTGCTGTTATTCATCCTTTATTCCATTTCTCCGGTTAACGTATGGATGCTACGTAGAAAAGAGGGATATCGTCCTCTGAACAGTTCCGATCGCATGAGGCTGGAACGGTTGCTTTCGGAAATGGAGATGAATCGTAAACTGAAACTTTATCGAAACAATGACACACGGATAAATGCTACCGCATTCGGTTTCAACACGATAGGATTGACGGGCGGAATACTTGCCTTTGCTTCGGATGAGGAACTGAAGGGTGTCATCTGTCATGAAGTGGGACATATCTCCCATTACGACTTCGTCTATCGGGTCCTTTTATTCTCAATGGAATCGTTCGGTTACCGCTACCTTTATGGCATATTTCTTCTTCCTGCCTTAATATTCAGTATAATTGGCAGTATGGTGTTTGCATTAGTTCCGGCTTTGAGCTTTGTGGGTGAACTTATAGCGAAATTATGGTGGATTGTTTATAAACTGCTTCATCGGATTATCTACGGTATCAGCCGGATAGCAGACGTGAATATCAATAAATATACCGAATACCGTTGTGATACCTATGCTGTGGAATATGGCTGCGGCGAAGGATTGCTTTCTTTCCTCCGCCGGTTGAAAAGGATGGAAGAAGTTTACGGTGAACGTCCGACTTTTACCGAATACATAATGAGTACGCATCCGTCAACCGAAAAACGAATTGCACGGTTGGAGAAACAACTGTAACCTGAGCAAATCAAGCGTATGACAAGCAATTGACGCAGGTAGCCTCCCCCTTATTGTAAAAAACACCTTGAAAACGGCCTTAACTCCCTCCGCGAACGGATCCTCAAACAATTTTTGCGGATTCCAAATAAGGTCTTGGGAAGGCTCTTTCCCGTGAGGTGCGCGGTTTTTTCTCCTGACGACCGTCTTCATTGCCATGACGACCGTTTTCATATAAGGTGAACCCGGCAGCTCACGGCAACGAAGACGGTCGTCATGGCAGTGAAGACGGTCGTTACGGAAACGGAATGCCGGAATCCTTGAAAATACCCTCAAATACTTTCCCATATTCCCCTACTCTCCTCCTTGTTTCTCCGAATATCCGATTCTACAGAAGTTAGGCTTTGCAGAAATGTCAGAAACTCCGGTAAAAAGATTGACAAACGGCAGGCTGTTTTCATAACCCAGGCAGACTGTTTGTATGTATGTCACGAAAAGTACCGTTCCGGCATATAAAAGTCAATCTGAAAGCGTCCGGTTTTTCATTCGGAATAGAAACGAGAGGGGATATTGTAGAAAATGAAATACATTACTTTGTACATGAAGTCCTGACTTCGTCACTCAAAGAATATCAATATTATAGAAGAAATACCCCTCATAACTTGCAAGTCATTGTTTCCGACAAACATTCGCTTGCTCGAAAAAACTAAGGTATCTGTATTTGTAATTCAGCACTTCGGAAAATATCTGCTCTATGCTGGTTTCGGGGTACGGTTTCTTCGCCCAGTTCAGGGATGTGAACATACTCGAAATGGGCGCCCGCAATCGTAAAGCACGGTTATTCTTCGATGTTCAGAGTTGTTGAATTTAATGTTTTTATTCCGTTTCGGGTGCTTCCCAAACGCCTGTTTTATTCATTCGATAGCTTTTCTCTATCATTTTCGGAGAGTAAGCTTCCAAAGCATAGAGTATTTCACGGCAGATATATTTGTTCTTCTGCGTAGTTACGAAGAGCGGCAATAAAATCACGATTAAGATCGTTTTCAGCTATGTGTAAAAAAAATATTCCATATATTCAGTTTCTATTTTTTATCTCGGCCCTATAAATCTATCTCCATTAAAATGAATCATATGATCTGGATTTTCCGCTATCCAAACTTCGGTTTCCCATGCAATATCAGCCACATGTTTCTTGAACTCGGCTCTCTCAGGAAAAGCGGTAACATATACTTTCCCTGCTTTGCATTCTTTCGTGAAATCTTCCAGCTCGATTACACGTTTGGGAGATACCGGCCCATGCGAAGTAACCACTTCTATTAAGAATAGCCACTCTTTATTACTGTCATAAATAACAATATCCGGCAGTTTACTGTGTTCTGTGATTGGAATGCCAATTTCTTTTAAAAGCTCCTTGTTACAATAAAGGTCTTTATTGGCTGTATCACCAATATAAAGGACTTTTGCGCCTGCCGCAAAACGGGGTGCAAATTCATTAATGACTGCCGCTTGTACTTCATTATGCTTGCCCAGAGACAGTTTAAACTCCATACCTTCAATAGTAACCGGTATCATTTCCTTCTCACGGCCTTTCTCATACTCTTCAATCAATCGTCCTACTGCATCATTAAAGTTTTGGGCTCTTATTTCCCATTCTTGGGTATTGTATGATTTTATTGTTTCATAGGCTTCTTCTGTCAGTTTGTAATGGGCGTTTGGACTGTTCACCGGTAAAGCCGGATTATCCGGGTTATAATCTACAATACGTGCCTGCAAGAACTGATGAAGCACCTGCCGTCTGAAAGTTTCCCGTGTATTTGGGGCATACGGCTGCTCTTTTTTATAGTTTTCATTGACAAATGCCATAATATCCTTGCTTATTTTTAAGCTCTTGCGAGTGGCATCCGCCCAGCTGTCTTTCTCTTTTAATCCGCATAATGCAAGTAAAGTCAAAGCGGATATTTCATTCTGCTGTGCCGGAGGCAAGCCCAACACAGACAATATATCTTGTGCATCACTTATTTTACTCATATCACATAAAATATTTGTTTACAATCTTATTTACGTTTGCCATAGAATAATCATTCATGGCAATCAGGTCTTTTCCGATACGCTCAATGACTTCAAGGGGAGGCATGGGCATCTCCCTCAGTTCCGTAGCACTAACATTTACATTTCCATTGAATGTTCTGAAATAATTATCGAACAAATCGCTATTCAATAAGGCGGCTATCCCCATTACCTCCATACGGTTCAAGTGTCCTTTTGGACGATAGATATAGTTCAGTTTGTTTTCGATTCCTACATATGCGCAGGAAGTCATGTTCCCAAAATAAGGTGCGGCAATTAACCGGCTATTATCGTCTTTGGAACTGAAACGCCGTAGCAGGACATAGTTCTTGTTGGGTAACAAGGTGGATACAGACATTTCATTTATACGGATGAATTGGGGTTTTCCTTCCTTTACGACAGGATGATCAGCCAGCATCTTTACTACGTTATGCAACCAATATAGTGCAGCGGTCCCTTCTCCGGAGGTTTCGCATAACTGTTCCTTTGAGCGAAAAGCCACAACCGGGCCGGTGGAAATCTGGATATGATATTTGTTCAGGTTGCCATCCCATGATTTGAACAGCCTGATAATTTTCTCGTCTTCAAGGCTGACCGGCAAATGCAATATCAATTCTTTTGAGGTAATGTCAATGATTTCTTTCCGCTGTACTTCTTTGATTGCAGGGGTAGCCAAGTCGGAAAGCCCCTCACTGTATGATAAAACGACATTATAATCTGCTTTTTTTTTAGGGGAACATTTCATTATAATTGTTTCCTGAAGCACATTATCTTTGGAAAACGTATCTTTCCGGGTATTGAAAAGGTGGACAAAATTTATCTGTACATGCTTAAACAGGAAATTTCGGAACAAACGGAAATATCTTCCCGAAGTAAAACTTCTTGGGGTTATATAAATCATCTGACCTTGTTCCGCAAGCAATAAAGCTGATATAGCCATAAATATAGAGTATATATTGGGCTGTCCGTCTATAATGCATTGGGCAGCTTTCACCCGTTTGTCTTCTTTGGAAAGCTTGAAATAGGGAGGATTGGATATGATCAAATCATATTTCTGCAAATTCTCAGCCCTTTCATAAATTGTATCAGAATATAATACTGAATAATTGGATAAAATAAAGTCCTCACAATATGAACGGCAATCAATCCGGACATTATGGCGCATCCCCCATATTGTTATATATTCCAGAACTTTTTGTAATCCCGGTATAAGGTTCTCATCGGTTTCGTATGTAACCAATTCTATCCGTTTTACCTTTGATTGCAAAACCAGATTCTCAATCACGGCACATGATAATATGGCAGTTCCACATCCCGGATCTAATACGGAGACAGAATCCTTATCCGTATTTATTTGTTTACCCATAAAATAGGCGATAGATACCGGTGTGAAAAACTGACCGTTACTTTTCTTAAAGGTAGCAGTGACTGTATCAGTATATAATCTGCCTATTCTATCTGCATAGTTAGTAGGCAGCTCATTTTCATAAGGCTTTATTTCAAACCAACTTATATTCATGATTGCAAAATTAGGAAAAACCTTTGGATTCTTCTTATGAATGTATTTTTCTTTTTCTGCGGAGTCGTAATAGATTGCTTGGGATAACAAGAAAAGGATTCTTCTTGCAAAGACTACGGAATTCCATAAATAATTCCACTTCGGCAATTCTAACAGGTAATTGGCGGAGTGGGATTACTTAGGTATGCTCGGCATGAGCTTATTCTAATAGATGTAAGTTCCTAACGAGCCCTAATAGCGGGAATCGTTTAGCCAATAGCAAGGGTGTCCGTTGTGAGGTGGAATCTGAAAAAAGCTGGCGGCAAACATCTGACCTAACGTACAGAAACCCCATATAAGGCATTTGACTATGGATGAGATTGCCAACAAATCAAAATTCTATAGTTATTCGGAATGATTGGAGTAAATGAAGTGGGTATAAGATGTAAAGTCCGAGGAGGTCTCACAAACATGGATTAGATGAATGGCGTGTGTTTTGTTCCGTTATAGGTCAGTGTTAAACGGTGCATTGCCCTCGTGACCGCCACATATAGCATACTCCGGTCGATTTCCGAATGATAATTTCTATCGTCTGCCTGTGGGATAATCACTTCATCAAATTCCAAACCTTTTGCCATGTGGGCAGAGGTGATAACAATACCCTGAACAAAAGCTGAACTTTGGCTCGACAGGAAATGAATATCAGGAATTTGTAATTTATCTGCCATCTCACGGGCTTGCAATTCGGTTTTGCAGACAATCCCCAGTGATTTATAGGCGGATGCCTGATAGGTGGCAATTAATTCTTTGATGGAAGATAGTTCTTCTTTCTCATTCGTAAATTGTAGTACTCGTGGTTTCTCTCCGTGTCGTGCGACCGGTTCAAGCTCGATGTTTGTCCGTATTTTCTGTGCAAAATCTGTGATCTCGCAAGTAGAGCGGTAACTTTTGCATAGCTTCATCACTTCGCCTGCGGCAAGAGCTTTCTGAATCATATCCGCAGTAGACGAACCGTAAGGATTGACCGACTGGCTGACATCGCCCAATACCGTTTTCCGGCAAGGGAATAGCTTTTGCATTACCTTATATTGGATGGGAGAATAATCTTGCATCTCATCTACCAGCAAATGTTTGACACTGTTCTTTGTACCACCTTCCAAAGCGATATGCAGATACGCCAACGGTGCTAAGTCGGCATATTCAAGCGTGCGGTTCTTCCGCATTTTAAACAGTTCCGGTTTACCCGTCCATGCGAAGAAATCTTTATAGACCTGCAAGTCATTGTTTCCGGCAAACATTCGCTTGATTTCTTTTTTTAGGAAATTCCGTTCGGCAGTCGTCACAGTGAAAGCGTACTGTACTTTCATCATATCAAGAATATAATCCGTCATTGCCTCGAACCGCTGGCGCATGGGATAGCGGTTGAAACGGTGGAATTGCTCTTTGATAAATTCAGCCGGGACGGTGATATGTTTAGTTAGCTTCACATCTTCTGCCCTAAAGTAGTGATTTTCGATATGTAGAATGAAGCGATCCAGACTGGCGATGAAGTCAAAAGAGGATTTATATTCGATTCGCTCGATAAAATTCGGTGTTGGTTTTGTCAGCAATTCATCCACTTGCTCAAAAAAGCCAAGGTATTTGTATTTGTGATTCAGTACTTCGGAAAGTATCTGTTCCATGCTGGATTCCGGTACGGTTTCTTCGCCCAGTTCGGGCAGGACGTTAGAAATGTAATCGGCAAACACCTTGTTCGGAGAAACGATCAATATATCTTTTGAAGAGATGCTGCCCTGAAAAGCATACAACAAGTAGGCGATACGGTGCAGGGCAATAGAAGTTTTGCCCGAACCCGCCACACCCTGAATGATGAGCGTTCGGGCTTCCTCATTACGGATAATTCGGTTTTGTTCTCGCTGGATGGTGGCAACAATATTCTTCATCTTATCATCCGCATTAGCACTAAGCTCCTTTTGCAGAATATCATCGTGAACGGTCAGCGCACTTTCGATCATGAATTCCATCTTTCCAGCCCGGATTCGGTATTGGCGTTTCAGGGAAATATTCCCTTTTATCTCTCCCGATGGGGATTGATAAGAAGCTTCACCCAGTTCATGGTCGTAGAACATACTCGAAATAGGCGCCCGCCAATCGTAAAGCACGGTTGTCCGGCTTTCGGTGTCGTAAAAGGTGTGGATGCCGATATAAACAGGGATTATCGGATGGCTCCCGTTCTTCTCTTGAAAGTCGATTCGTCCGAAGTAAGGAATATCCACTATTTTAGTAAGCCGTCGGCGTTTGTCGATTACACTTTCGCCTATGGCAAAATGATTCAGTATGCTTTCACGCATGGAGCGTATCTCATGCGGATCAATATCTTTATTATTCCAAAGGTAGTCTTTATACTCCGCCAATGTATCTACATGATCTTTCACGGACACATCGGTATGGCCAATTATCTGTTTCAGACGATTGATTATTTGCTGCAAATAGCTTCTTTCCTGCTTCTCTGTTTGATTGAATACCATCGTGATTTATTGCTAAAGGATGAAAATAGAGCCAAAACAAAACGATGCGCAAAATTACTGTAATCGAGCAAGATAGTAAATGGCTATTTATAGCTACATATCCATAAGTTTTATATCTTTGTACGCTCAAAATGAACGACATGGATATTCTTGAACTTGCCCTACATAATCAGCAAACCGCTTGGAAAATACTGGAACATACCGGTATTATCCCGGCATGGGAACGTATAGGAGCAACCGTCTATCCGGTAGGCTCACTCAAAACCGGACTGTTGGCAAAGAATAGGGATATAGACCTGCATATTTATACCGATACACTGGATATTGCAGCCAGCTTTTCTGTAATGCAGGAACTTGCCGAACGGCTCTCTTTAAAGGAAATCCACTATAAGAATCTGATTCAGACGGAAGAAGAATGCATTGAATGGCACGTTCTCTACGAAGACGAGGACAGGAATACATGGAAGTTCGACATGATTCACATCCGCAGAGGCTCAAAATATGACGGTGTGGTAGAGAAAGTAACCGCAGCTATCGCAAACCACCTTACTCCAGAAATCAAGCAAACCATCCTTCAAATTAAATTCGATGTGCCGGACGGTGTGCAGATTCCCGGCATAGAAATCTATCATGCTGTCTTCGAGGGTGGAGTCTGCAGTTACGAAGAACTGGAACAATGGAGAAAAACCAATCCACTGACAAACAGCTTGGATTGGTTGCCGTAATCAATAGAGAATACCGAAACTTTCTGCCCAGTTGATGGCTTCGATCACATTATCGACATTCAGTTTTGCCAATATATTCTTGCGGTGATTGTTCACCGTGTAAATACTAAGGTTCAGTTTATATGCAATTTCCTTGCTCAAAAAGCCCTGTCGGATTAATAAGAGTATTTCCTTTTCCCGTTTGGTTAATTGCTGGTCTGCCGGAACAACTGCCGATGCAAGTATTTCACCCGTCTTACGATTAATAACCATCCGCTTGATTCGCTCCATAGGAGTTTGGTCAGGCGCAATATCCATCACTCCCATAATCATCCATGCCTTCCCACTCTTGTCCTTTTGAACCACTTGGTGACGACTGGTTACATTCACATATTCCTGCCGGGCATTCAGCATACGAATTTGGAATATCTGCTGATAATCATTTCTTTGTTCCTGTGGAAGTGAATAGATGAACTGCCCGTGTTCAATCTGGTACTCGATGAGTTGTACCCGGTCGTCCGGATGAATCCGTTCCTCCAATAAATCTCCCTGCTTCCGAATCGTCTTTATCCATGTAGGGTTATATCCGAAGATAGTCGCAAAATTATCGGATGCAAAATCGTACCGTTCTTTGAAAACATCTACCATAAAGATGCAACTCTGGCTCATTTGTGAGAATGTCTGTATGGATGCCCTGCGCTCATTCCACAAATCATAGTCCACATCCAGCGGGCTGATCTGCTGTCTTGCCCATAATTCTTCGGGGGTTATTTTATTGGTAGTCATGCGACAAAGATAATTAATCTTTCCAGTAGCCACAATCACAAGTGATTCTGATGTGGGTATTATTTTGTGCATCGTTGAGAGGCTTGGTGAGAACTAACGTTGTAAAACTACGAATAATCATTGATTGTACAAACTTTTCATAAAGAAAGGAATTAATCAACTGGTGAAGATGAGGAATTATCCAAAAAAATAAAAAGTGAAATAATAGCAAGAAAAGTATTTTTGTGCAGATAATTTTCTATTTTTGTAGGAAAGTTACGAAATGAAAGGGTGAATGTATGATTAGAGAACTCTGTATAGAAAATTTCATGTCAATACGAAAAGAGCAGGTGTTATCTTTCGAAGCTACCAAAGACAAGACCTCTCATGAGTTATTGACTATCGAAATCAAACCGGGGATGCGGTTAAATCGTATGCTTATACTTTATGGGGCTAATGCTTCCGGAAAAAGTAATATTCTCTATGCTTATGAAACAATATGGAGAATGTTGGTATCTCCCTATACTAATAAGCTGCAGGCTATACCTTTTTATCCGTTTGCTTTGGACAAAGATAAAAATACCCGATTGTCCGTGTCTTTTTATATAGGGCAAGTACGATACGACTATTCAGTGGAGTATAATAACCGCTATATCATTTCTGAGAAAATGGAATATGCTCCTAATGGAGTATTATCTTTATTTTATAATCGGAAGTTTGTCCATGAAGATATAGTACCGGATATTGAATTTGGTCGTACAGTCGGTTTACATTTGAAAAGTAAGAAAACAATTGTAGACAATACTTTGAATAACCATACTGTACTGTCTACTTTCGCAAAAGTATCTCTAAATGAAGATGCAAAGATATTCCGTGATACCTATAACTGGATTGTTCGGTATGTGCATGGCATGAAGGGAAATACTCTATTGGATATTGCCCAGCAGTTGATCGATAATAAAGAGAAGAAAGATTATTTCATATCGGCTATGCGAAAGGCTGATTTTAATATTTCTAATATAAGCATTGACAATGAAGTAAGAATGCAAAGTGGTAAAGATGTGTTTTTTACTCATCATACCATAGGCGGATCTGATTTTACTTTATCTTCTATTGACCAATCATTGGGGACATTACGCTATTTTCAGTTACAGGAATGTATGTTCAATATGTTGCGTGAAGATCATATATATAGTTTTGATGAAATAGAAAGTAATTTGCATTATGATCTTTTGCTCCATTTTCTGACGACTTTTATGATGAATACAGCCAATTCTCAAATACTGTTCACGACACAAGACCAGCAGTTATTGGATGAAGAATTTATACGTCGGGATATGGTTTGGTTTACTGAAAAATCAAAGGAAGATGCTTCTACTGAGCTCTATTGTGCTTCTGAATTTGGATTGCACAAGAATTTATCCCTTTATAAGGCATATAGAACAGGAAAACTTGGTGCAAAACCGGAATTAGGTTCCATTTTTTAAGGAGGTGATATGAAAACACGGAAAACAAGAACAACAATAGCTGTTATCGGTGAAGGACCGACTGAAAAGTATTATTTGAAGTCATTAGAAGGTGTTATCCATGCACAAGTGAAACCTGTAGTTCCAAATCATGCTACCAGCATGGCTGAATTGGAACGTCGAATAGAACAATGCATCGATGACGGATATAATATGATATTCTGTCTAATTGATATGGATAATAAGAAAGAAGGGCGTAATCAAGAGAACTATTTAAGATTGAAAACAAAATATCATCAAAAAACGATCATTAAGAAGCGGCAAGGAACAGAAAGTCTAATACGTTTTTTTGAGAACGAGCGCTGTTTGGAAATATGGTTCTTGTATCATTTTAAATATACAACACAACAATTTAATAGCTCTAATGAATTAACCAAGGAATTGGAGCGTATTTGTAATTATGAAAAGACCGAGGATTTTTTTAGTAGAAAATGCAAAGGATTACATAATTTTTTGCTTGCCAATGGAGGAAATCTTGATATAGCAATTGAGAATTCTGAGAAATCTATATTATCTAAATTAAAGGAAGAACGTGAACATACTTATAGTGAAATGGCAGATTTCTTTTATGAAGTAATAAAGAAATAGTATCTTGTTTTGGAAAAATTTGACAGAAGAGTGGAAACTTGGTTGTGTAAATTAAACTGTGTCATGCTCTATTCTCAT